>MDTC01119257.1_pt1 | contig 12954 bp, 11 predicted proteins | sample 811181 | NCBI WGS metagenome assembly MDTC01 (sample SAMN05326644, study PRJNA326480) | marine metagenome | isolation source: seawater | place: Pacific Ocean: North | collected 2011 | reverse complement strand
TTTGCTTTCAATTGCATTTAGTAAATTATCAAATGAAATTTCAAATAATTTAACTCCATTCTCTTGTAAATTTTCAGTTATCTTACTTAAATCAATTCCTATTTCATTTAAAGTAGATAATTCTGATAATATTTTATTTTCATCCCATCCATTATAATTTTCAGGGTTACCGGTTTTGACAAATTTTTCTATAGTATCTAGGGGGACAGTATTAATAGTATTTGGTGCAATTAATTTATCAATATAAAGGCTATTACTATAATTTGGATTTTTTGTACTAGTACTTCCCCATAAAGGTTTTTGTAAAGGTTTTTTATTTTGATTAGGGAATTTTTTTAAGAAAGTTATGTAAGCAAGTCTTGAATTTGCAATTGCTATTTTTCCTAACAATTTATGATTTTTATCTTTGGTTTTCAATAAGCTATCTATTTCTGTATCAACACGGCTAACAAAGAAAGAAGCTACTGAAAATGGAAGAAGTTTTTGAGAATAATTTGTAGTTCCTTCCAAGAATGCGTTAGATACATTGTCATAGTGTCTTTGATTAAACATTAATGTTGCATTAATATTTAATCCCATTTTTGTTAGTATTTTGATAGCTTCAATACCCTCATCAGTTGCCGGTACTTTAATCATTATATTAGGCATATTGATTTTTTTGTTTAAGTGCAAAGCTTGATCAATGGTTTCTTTTGTTTTGTAAGCTAGTTTGGGTGAAACTTCTATGCTTACATAGCCATCAAGATAATTGGTATTTTCATAAGTATTTAGTAAAAGTTCAGCAGCTTTCTTTATGTCATATATACTTAATTCTTCAAATATTTTATAACTAGAAATTTTTGAATTTGATTTTAATAATTTGAGTATATCATGGTCATAATCATTACTATCTGATATTGCTTTTTCAAATATTGATGGATTACTTGTTAATCCAGTAATTCCTCTTGTTTTAATAAGAGTTTTTAACTTTCCAGATTTAAGTAGACTTCGAGAAATAAAGTCTATCCATAATGATTGTTTGTTTTCCTGTAGAGTTTTAATATTTTTCATAAATTTATTTTAAATTTTTTAGATATTTATTTAAATAATTATTTAATAATATTCCTCTTGATACTAAAAAAACTATATGTGATACCCAGAGACCATAATTTCCCCATAATTTTGTTAAAAAATATGTGAGTAATAAAAATATTATTGTTGAATATATTACAGTATTTCTCATTTCTTTTGTCTTTAACATACCAGAAAAGGTACTGTCTAATTGAAATGCAAGAACTGAAACTAAAGGTATTATGCTTATTATTATTATATATTTGTAACTTTCTAATCTAACCGCTTCCAAATTGGTAACTAAATTAATTAAATTTTTCCCAAATATTAAATATATTAAAGTAAATAGTAATCCGGTAAATGCTGCTGAAATTAAAGCATTGTCATAAATAGATTTGAATTTGGTTATATTTTTTGATCCTATATACTCTCCAATTAATGGAGCTGAAGCATGTGTTGGACCGTCAATAGTCATAAAGGAGAAAAATATGAATTGCAAGAAAATTCCATTAGAAGCTAATGCAGTTGCTCCTAATCTAGTAGATATATATGTGGTGACTAAATAAACTGTTTGAAGAAGAAGTGTTCTTATCATCAAATCACCAAATGAACTTCCTAATAATATAATATCCTTCTTAGGAAGTAATTTTTTGATTGAGAAATTTATATTTCTTTTTTTTAAATTTATGGGTATTTCAATAATAATATAAATGAAACTTAACCACTGAGAAATTATTGTTGCATAACCTATTCCATTTAGCTTTGTATTAAAAAAATTAGTAAATAATAAAACAATAATGATGTGAGATGCTCCCATTAAAGTCCATGTTCTGAATATTACTTTTGGTTTTTTAATTCCAAGAAACCATGCACTTAAAATCATGATTAGCAAATGTGGTCCTACTCCAAGGATTTTAATATAAAAATATTCTGTAGTGATTTTCTCAATTTCAGAACTCTGATTAAATATTAGAGAACATAGAATCCAAATCGGTTTTTGAAAAATTAAAATAAGAATTGAAATTGTAAACATAAATAAAATACTAGTTATTAATACTTCTGAGATTTTATTTAATTGGTTTTCACCATCTTTTTGAGAAGTATATCCAGTGATGGCCATTCCTAATGAACCAAAAATCCAATAAAAATTGCTTATTATATTATTCCCATAAGCTAGAGAGGCAAGATAGTTTTCATTTTCAAAATGACCTGCTATAGAAATGTCTATTATATTTACTACAGGATCCCACAAAGTGCCTAGTAGAATGGGTATGGCTATACTCCAAATAATTTTCGTTTCTTTCAGGTTTATATTCATATACGATATTATGGTGGAGACGGGGGAGAGTCGAACTCCCCGTCCAAAAAACATTCGGACTAGGACATCTACAGGTTTATCTGATTGATAATAAGCTTGAAGACTTCAATCAGAAAGAGTTTATTCAAGCTTTCCGACTAAAATTCTCCTCTGAACCACCGGTTTTCAGAGCTATACCCCGATTTTCGACACCGCATAATTCTCTCGGGGGAAGTATTATGCAATGTAGCAGCTATTAAGCTGCTAAAGCTAACTGTTTATTGTCAGTTAATTTTTTTCCATAGTTTAACGAGTAATATGGACCTCGACCTGCAATCCCGCCTAATAAATTTTCTGTCGAAACCACGCGTCCCCATTTATTAGAGAGATCATATTAAGATAAATCAAATAATAGGTCAATATATTTATCTTATAAACTATATATTCGCCTTGTTTGTTTTTATAAATGGTAGTAGAGTTTCTTAAATATTAACATTCTTGTTGAACGAATTGGAAAACTCACCTGAAAATTCTAACAAATTAAGTAATATTGATTATTTTGCTTCGTTAAAATACCCAGACTTTTTAAAGATGTGGTTGGCCAGTATGTTTGCAGGATCTTCTTATTGGGCTTTGATAGTTGTTAGAGCTTGGGTAGTTTACCAGCTTTCAGATAGTAATATGTTGGTGGGATTAGTTACTTTTGCTGCAATGATTCCACGTGTTTTAGTTACACCTTTTGTTGGATATTTATCAGATAAATTCCAAAGAAGAAAAATCTTGCAAATAATGTTTTTCGTTAATTTTGTACATAATCTTGGTTTGAGCATATTATACTTTTTAGATTTTATTTTACCCTGGCATTTAGTTGTTTTAGCTTTTATTCAAGGATCAGCCCGAGCTGCACAAATGCCCTCTGGGCAATCCTTAGTTCCTAATATAGTTCCAAGAGATAAATTGTTGAATGCAGTTGCTTTAAATATGTCTACTGTTCATGCCACAAGGTTATTAGGTCCTTTGGCTATAGCTCCATTTCTTAGTTTTTTTAACTCTGATAATGGAGGATTGAATGGTACGGATTTAGCATTTTTTATTTGTACAGGATTTTATGCATTGAGTTTCTTTTTTGCTTTATTAATTAAAAATGAATCCACAGGAAAGATGAGTAACCAATCATTTTTAAAGAATTTAGCTGAAGGTCTGAAATTTGTACATTCAACAAAACCATTTTTAACTGTGATTGGTATCACAGCTTTGCATTGTACTTTAACAATGTCTTTTGAGTCAGTTTTGCCATATTTTTCAGTCAATAAATTGGGTGCGGAAGGTAGCGGAGTAAGTTACCTAATGATGTGTGTTGGTGTTGGTTCATTGATAACATCTTTGATTTTAGCTGGTGCTGCAGATGAAAAATTAAAAGGCAAACTGTTTTATTTTTATGCAATACTTAGCGGGATTGCGCCTATTTTGTTATCTTTTTCATCAAATTTATATTTTTCGCTTTTTGCAACTATACTCATGGGGTTTAGCCAGACGGGATTTATGATAATAGTTCATACTATTATACAATTAATGTCCCCGGATTATGTGAGAGGTAGGATAGCAGGTGTTTATTCAATGTATGTAGGTGGAAGCATGGCATTCTTTAATTTTATAAATGGCCTTTCTGCAGATTATATTGATCCTGGTTATTCAATAGCCCTACAAGGATTGATTTTTACTTTGATAATTTATATTTATCGAAATCAGGAAGTTTTATTTTATATTTATAAAGGTAATTTTAATGATCTTAGTAAATATAGTAAAATTACAGTATCATAAATTTAAGGAGTTACTATGAATCAAGATGTTAATTGGCAAAATTTTAGGGATCAATTTCCAACATTGGATAATACTAATTATTTAAATACCTGTTCTTTAGGTTTGTTATCTAATGATTCTAAGGATGCTTTATTATCATATATTGATACATGGACTACACTTGGTGCGTCGGCGTGGTACTCAGTTTGGATGGAGAAAATTAATTCACTTAAGGAAGAGTTTGCAAAATTAATTAATGCTTCGCCAGATGAAATTGCAATAATGCCAAGTGTTTCTCAAGCTATTGCAGTTATTTCATCTTGTATTGATTTAAACCCTGATGATGAAGTAGTTACTTCTGAATTAGATTTTCCAACTATAGCTCATAATTTTATGGGCAGAGAATCAAAAGGGCAGGGTAAGGTTAAAATAGTAAAATCAGAATCGATGCAATATGTTGATGTGGAAAAATTCATATCTCATATATCTGAAAAAACAAAATTGGTTGCAACTAGTAGGGTATATTATTTGAGCGGATATATTAATGATTATGAAAAGATAATGAATGCAGCAAAAAATAATAATGCTTTATTTTTCTTAGATGATTATCAGGCAACTGGGCAACTTCCAATTAATGTGAAAGAACAAGATATAGATATATTTGTAACAGGTGGTTTGAAATGGCTGTTAGGAGGATCAGGAGTTGTATATATGTATGTTAGAAAAGAATTGATTAATCAACTTGAACCATCAGTCACTGGGTGGCATTCTCATAAGAGACAATTTGAATTTGATCCTCATACCCTTGAATTTTCTGATACTGCTTCAAGATTTGAAACTGGGACACCATCTATAAGTGCAGTATATCCTGCAGAGCAGGGTATAAAATTGATTAATGAAATAGGTGTAGAGAATATTAGGAATAGAACACTTTATCTTACTTCTTTATTAGTCAATAGTTTGATTGAATTAGGCTTTTCTTTAAGAGTACCAGAAGATTTAAATGGACATGCAGGTATAACCATGGTGGATTGTTCTAATCCATCTTTTGTAGTAGAAGAATTAAAAAAAGCCGGAATTATTGTGGATAGTAGACCAGGCTGTGTTAGGATTTCACCTTTTTTCTATAATAATGAAAGTGAAATAGATCATTGTGTAAATGTATTATCAAATTTAAAAAATTCTGATAATAGTTTATTTTAGATTTGTTTTAATCTTTTTTATTGAATACCAAGAAATAAAATATATTATTAATAAAATTATTAATAAATAAGCTAGATAATCTGAAATTTGTAAACTTTTTTCAAGTATGTATTGAATATTGTTTCCAAAAATATAACTTAATATCCCCACTACGCCATATCTTATAGATCTTCCAATTAATGTGTAAATACTGAATGTACTAACTTTGTATCTCATTAATCCTGATAACCAGGCGATAATTTTATATGGGATAAATGTGATAGAACTTATGAGAATGAAAATACTTCCTTTCTCATTGAATATTTTATTTGTTTTATTAAATTTTTCTTCAGATATGAAGTAATGTACGAAACTTTTATAATTTTGGTGAATTTTGATAGCAAAGAAGTAACTAATTAATCCTCCAATATAACTTGAGAGAGTAACTAATATTATCGTTAATATCATATATTCAGGAAAATAGGTTATAGATAAAATTATAAGTGGATCTGGGGGAATTGGACTTATAATTGAATCCATTAAAGATAAGAAGCATATTGCTATAATCCAATAATAAAAGGGGAGATTTATAAGCCATTCGTATATTGGGTTGAAATAATCCATATGATTTTAATTTTTTATACTAAATATTATCCAATGTTTATTTTAAATGAATACTTTTTCTTTTTATATTTGGCATTCAGATGATATGATTTGTAATCTTGAATTGGCTCAGGTACTAGCGTTGATGCAATTTTATTTTTATTTTTATCATATATTGTAATTTCTTTATTGGTATTTTCTATATCAATATAATAATTTGTGTTGTACCGAGAATTTAGATTATGTAATATTTGATTATTTGATCTTAGTAAAGATATGGATTCTTCGATGTCTATTTTCTTAAATTTAACTACTTGCCCTGGTTGCGCTTGAGCAATTTTAGGTATATCTACAGTTGCAATAGTCGCAATTTTTGGGTAGCCTCCTGTTGTTCCTCTGTCTTGTAATAAAATAATAGGCTGGCCTTCTCCTGGAATTTGAATTGATCCTAAAGAGCCTCCTTCAGATATTATGTCAGATTTGTTAATATGTTTTATTTTAGTTCCCAATAATCGATATCCAATTCTATTTGATTGTGGGGTTATTGTATATTCTGATGATAGAAATTTATTTATTTCATTTTGATTAAAATAATCATCATGCGGTCCTAGTATAATCCTTAATGTTATATCATTTTCTTGGGATATATAGTGTTTTGTATAATCAAAATTATTATATAAAGGCGGGATTGAAGTATTAGAATTTATTAGACTTATCTTATCTCCTTTATTTAAAGGGCGACCATTATCGTGGCCTCCGATGCCAATGCTAGTATTAGCAGAATAACTATTCATTGTTTTTTCAATTTTCATGTCCATTTTAAATAATATATATGATCTTGCCCCCCAATGTAGTGTTCCCCAATTTAGTATAGAATTTTCTTTTACATATATAGGTTTCCACATTTGAATTTCATGACCATCAACTGTTGGAGAACTCTGAGCGCCAGTTATACAAATCCACATATTAGATTTGAATTTTATTGTTGGGCCAATCATAGTAGTTTCTATTCCAGGATTTTCGCCAGAATTTCCAAGTAAGATATTCCCAATTTGGAAAGCTAGGTTATCTAATGCTCCACTTGTTGGAACGCCATATTTTTGATATTCAAATCTTCCTAGATCTTGGATAGTACTTAATAGGCCTGGATCTTCTATAATAATTGTAGATTTTTTAATTTGATTAGATTTCATCAGTTTTAATTTTATATTTATTAATAGATATTTGTTTTTCTAGTGATTTATATAATTTAATGCTTTTTATTGGCTCGAATCTTATTCTGTCGCCTGGTTTTAATAAAACTGGAGGAGTTCTTTTAGGATCAAATAATTTCAATGGAGTTTTTCCTATAATTTGCCATCCACCAGGAGTTGCAGATGGATAAATTCCAGTTTGAGTTTCAGCAATTGCTACCGAACCGGCAGGTATTTTTGTTCTGGGATTTTTCAATCTTGGGGTATTTAATTTTCCTGGTAACCCACCTAGATAAGGGAATCCTGGACTAAATCCAATTGCGTAAACTAAATAATTTACTGATGAATGTGTTTTGATAACTTCATTTTTAGATAATTTTGTATGATTAATAACATTATCTAAATCTGGACCAAATTCTCCCCCGTAATAAGTTGGTATTGTTATTAATTTGTTAGCGGTTGTAGTTGATTCTGAAATTTTATTATAATTTTCATTAATATATGAATTTAATTCTGACAACTCAATTTCTAAAGGATTAAAATATATTAATAACCCTTTGTAAGCAGGTATTATTTCTCTTATCCATGTTGGTTTGTTGTTTTCTAAAGTTGAACAAAAATTATGTACTTTTGAATTGATTTCCGGATGAATATTGTCACCAATATCAACTATAACTGCGCTGTCTCCAGCTAATTTTATTTTGGGGGTGTTAAAAATTTTATTCATTAATAATATCTTTTAGTTTAGTTATTTCTATGCCAGAATTTTCAAATTCATTTTTAAGTTTTTTCGCTAAATCTACAGCACCTGGAGTATCTCCGTGGAGGCATATAGTATCAGCATCATATGTTATTGTGCTGCCGTCTATAGCTTCAACTTTACCTTCAGTAATCATTCTTATACTTCTTTCAACAACTTCATCAACATCGTGTATTACTGAGCCAGGTTTTGACCTTGAAACTAGTGTGCCATCAGGTTCCACTGCTCTGTCAGCGAATACTTCTTTTCCAATTTTAAGTCCCATATCTTTAGCTGTTTCAGCCCATTTTGATCCTGATAATACAACTAATATTAATTTTGGATCTACACTTAATACTGCATCGCATATTGCCTTAGCTGTTTCATCATTTACTAATGCTTGATTATATAAAGCTCCATGAGGTTTAACGTGTTGAAGTTTTTTATTTGGAACGAAAGCTGTAATAGCCCCAATTTGATAAACTACATCATTTTTAATTTCATTGTAATCAGAATTTATAAATCTTCTGCCGAAACCTACCAGGTCTGGAAAACTTGGATGTGCACCAATTTCTACATTATGCTCTATTGCAAGATCTACTGTGGATTTCATCCAGTTAGGATCTCCTGAATGAAATCCACAGGCTATATTTGCTGATGTAATATATTTTATAACTTCTTCATCCATTCCTAATTTGTGCATTCCAAAGCTTTCCCCCATATCACAATTGAAATCAATTTTTTTATTCATATTATCTCCGATGTATTGAATGGTTGAATTTTCAAATTAAAACTATTAGACTTTTCTGAGAATTGTATTCAATTATTGTACAATTTTTCAATTTAATAGTTCTATATATAAATATATTAATTAGGAGGTAAGTTATTAGTACAGAAATGTTTAGTAAAGCTGTTGATTTAACAATTTTTGGAATTACAATTTCATTTTTGTTATTAACTATTCTTATTTTTTTTATTGTAATTATTAAATATTTTGATAAAAAATTAGATAATAATCAAAATAAAAAACAAGATTCAAATTATGCTAAAGTTTTAGCGGCCTCAGTAGCTGTGAGTTTGGTTGAATCTGAATTAGAACATTATAAATCAGCTTAAATATGGAGTAATTTTGGATATATTTATAGATTGGGTCAAAACAACAGGAATATATAATTTATCCTGGGAAAATCTAGTCATGTTTGCAGTAGCTTTCTTTTTTATGTATTTAGCTATAAAGAAAAATATGGAATCTTATGAATTACTTCCAATTGGCCTTGGAGTCATTATTGCCAATCTTCCTTTAGCAGGAATGGATGTATTTGATGCAACATCTGGAATTCATCAATCCTCAGGAATATTCGGAGTTATCTTTTACTATACTCTTTCTTTTTGGAATATTTTGCCACCTATAATATTTTTAGGTCTGGGAGCTATTACAGATTTTACTCCTTTGATTAATAATCCTAAAACTTTACTTTTAGGCGCTGCAGCTCAAATAGGTATATTTGTTTCTTTTTGGGGAGCGTCTCTTACAGGATATTTCACTCTTAAAGAAGCAGCTTCAATAGGTATTATTGGAGGAGCAGATGGTCCAACGACTATCTTTTTGACTTCTAGTTTGGCACCAGATTTGCTTGGAATTACAGCTGTTATAGCTTATTCGTATATGGCAGCGGTAGCATTTATCCAACCCCCAATAATGAAATTGCTTACAACGAAATCAGAAAGAAATATTATTATGAAAGACTCTGGGCCAGTAAATAACAAACTTACAATATTATTTCCAAATATAGCTATGTTTTTAATAATTTTAATTGTTCCAAGATCAGCGCCATTAATTTCGATGTTTATGATTGGTAATATTTTAAAAGAAAGTAAAGTTGTGCCAAGATTGGTAGATGCGGCTAGTAATGAATTGATTAATTTATCAACAATATTTTTAATGATAACTATTGGAACACAATTAAATGGACCTAAGGTAATTAATGTTGAAACATTATTAATATTAGGTTTGGGATTAGTAGCATTTGCAGTTGGTTCTGCTTCGGGAATTATTCTTGCAAAAATAATGAATTTATTCTTGAAACAAAAAATCAATCCTTTGATTGGTTCTGCTGGTGTTTCTGCTGTACCTATGGCAGCCAGGATATCTCATCATATGGGGCAAGAAGAAAATCCAAATAATTATTTGTTATCACATGCTATGGGACCAAATGTTGCAGGTGTTATCGGCTCAGCTGTTATAGCTGGTTTATTTTTAGCTTTAATCAATTAGGTGAAATTTGAAAAAAGAAGTTATCGTAAATATAGATGGGAAAGAATTTATAGTTGAATTATTTGTAGATACTGATTTGAATATTGATTCAGTAGTTGTTGATGGTGAGATAGTAGAATTTGATGACATAAAGAATATTAATGTTCAGGGAAGTAGTCAAAATATAGATGCTAAACTTAAGTCTGATTCTGGTGAATTTAATAAAAATGACTCCAATTCAAATTCGCATCAAATAATTACACCAATGGCTGGTGTGATTTTAAAAATTTTAAAAAATAAAGACGATACGGTATCAAAAGGTGATGATTTATTTGTAGTGGAATCTATGAAAATGGAACAAATTATTAAATCAGACTATGATGGTATAGTAGATGCAGTGAATGTGGATACTAATGAACAAGTATCTGCAGGGAAAATTTTGATGACTATTGGTTAAAAGGTAGTGTTATGAAAATAGAAGCATTAGAGACTTTATTAGTAGATAGATATTTGTATGTGAAGATTTACACCGATACTGGTTTGATAGGCATTGGAGAATCGGGTGCTTGGGGATTTTTAGAGTCATCCGAAGCCGCCATTCATACTTTTGGCGAATATTTGATAGGAGAAGATCCTTTGTTAATTGAGCATCATTGGCAATATATGTATAGAGCATTTCATTTTCGTGGTTCTGCGATTATGGGAGCTATCAGTGCAATAGATATTGCTCTTTGGGATATAGCTGGTCAATTTCATCAGGTTCCCATATATGCACTCTTAGGAGGAAAAGTAAGAGATAAAATCAGAGCTTATTTTCATGTCTTAGGTGATACGAAAGAAAAACTTATTGAAGGTGTGAAAATGGCAAAAAGGGACGGCTTCACCGCAGTTGGTCATTTAACTCCGTTTTTAGATGAAGATAGATCGATTCCTTATTTTAAAACCCATGTGGATAAAATGACAGATGCAATTAATACTGTAGCAATGTATAGAGAAGTAGCAGGAAAAGATGTAGACCTCTGTATAGAAATTCATAGAAGATTAACACCAGCTGAAGCTGTTGTTTTGGGAAAAGGGATAGAAGAATTTTACCCATATTTTATTGAAGACCCAATTTTACCTGAAAATTACGATAGCATGGCCTACGTTGCATCCAAAATTGATATTCCAATCGCAACTGGGGAAAGATTTTTATCAATACATGAGTTTGAAATGTTGTTAACAAGAGATGCTGTTCAATATATAAGGCCAGATATATGTATGGCAGGTGGAATATCTCATACAAAAAAAATTGCATCTTTAGCAGAATCAAGATATGTTAATGTTGTTCCTCACAACCCTTTAAGCCCAGTAAGTACTGCAGCATGTGTGCAATTAGCTGCATGTATACCAAATTTTGGATTACAAGAATTACCTCATGATGAAAACAATAGTCCTAAAAAAGATATCGTAGATTCTCCTTTGAAAGTTGAAAATGGGTTTATATTATTGCCTGATAGTCCTGGATTAGGAATAAAATTGGAAGATGGTATTGAAGACATGTATCCCCCAAATCCAAGAAAAATAGAAACCCGATTAGGTACAGACGGATCTATTGTGGATCAGTAATTTGAGATATTGTTTCCCATTCTGATTCTATAAGTTTGATTTTTTTTGCTGTTTCATTCAAAGCTGTGTTTATTTTCATGAAATCAGCATCTGACTCTTTAGTTTTGTCTATTAAAACTTTTTGATGTTTGTGTAATTCATCAAGACTTTTTTCAAGGCTTTTAAGTTTTTTTATTTTTTGTTGCTTTATTAATCTTAATTCTGCCTTTGATTTCCTTTGTTCTTTTTTATAATTAATTTTTTTAGTTTTAATTTCAGAATTTTTGTTAATTAACTGATTATTTGATTTGTTAAGAAAGTAATCATAATTACCATAATATCGATTTATTTCATTGTTGTTCACATGAATAATATGTGCGTCCAAATTCCTTATAAACGTTATATCGTGACTTACTATACATATAGTCCCTTCATAATCTTTAAGTAATTTTTCTAATCCTGCACGTCCATCTATATCCAGATGTGTGGTTGGTTCATCTAAAATTAAATAATTTGGAGGATTGGAAAACATTTTTGCAAAAGAAAGGCGTATCTTTTCTCCTCCACTCAATACTTTTGTTTTTTTGTATATACTATCTTTTGAAAAACCAAAATCCCCGAGTATTTTTCTAACATCATTGTCATTCAAATCATTATCTTTTGACAGTGTTTCAAATACGCTTAAATCAGGATTTAATGTTTCTCCAAATTCTTGTGACTGATATCCAATGATTACATTATGACCAACTTTGATATCACCTCTTTGTAATTTTAATTTTCCTGCCAAAATTTTCAATAATGTTGTTTTACCAGCACCATTTGCTCCTATAAAAGCAAATTTTTCATTTCTGTCTATATTTAAATCAACGCTTTTTAATATAATTTCTTTTTCAGTGTATCCAAAATCTCCTGTAGAAATACTAATTACATTTTTTCCGGATGCAGGAGGAGTAGGTATACGGATATTAGTTGATGCTTTATTGATTTTTACATCTACTTCTTCCATTTTATCTAACATTTTTATTCTACTTTGTACTAGTGAAGCTTTTTTACTGTTTGCTCTAAATTTATCTATGAAATTTTGTATTTCATTTCTTTTTTTTGACAAGTTTTTTTCTTTATTTAATTCATGTTCTAATCTTTTGTTTTTTTCATTAATATAGTACTCATAATTTCCTTCATATTTGATTGCATTTCCATTTGAAATTTCTATAGTTTTTGATGTTAATGAATTTAAAAGATATCTATC
>MDTC01066363.1_pt1 | contig 12957 bp, 7 predicted proteins | sample 811181 | NCBI WGS metagenome assembly MDTC01 (sample SAMN05326644, study PRJNA326480) | marine metagenome | isolation source: seawater | place: Pacific Ocean: North | collected 2011 | reverse complement strand
CGTGTTTGTTTTATTTGCCTTGCTCGGTGCCAACTCCGCTTACTTGGCGGCGGTGACTTTTCTCGAATGGTTCAAGGGAGAACTCTACCAGAATTATTTCTACCAAATCATGTTTTTGGGACATTTGATTCTCGGTGTCCTCCTCGTGCTTCCGTTCATCCTTTTCGCTTTTTCTCATCTGCGTTTGGCTTTTCAGCGCAAAAATCGTCGGGCTGTCAAAGTAGGCTATGCTCTATTGATCATTTCCCTGCTCCTTTTGATCTCAGGGTTTGCTCTGATGCGCGTGGAAGGATTCGAAATCCGCGATCCCAACGCTCGCACCTGGCTTTATTGGACCCATGTGATCACCCCGCTGCTGGCCGTATGGCTTTATGTGCTTCACCGTCTTGCAGGTCCTAAAATCAAATGGAAAATGGGCGTTGGCTGGGCCGGATCTGTGGCTGCGGTCGTGTTGATCATGGTGGGACTACACCATCAGGACCCTCGAGCTTGGAATGTGGAAGGTCCCAAAGAGGGGGAAAAATATTTCGAACCCTCCTTGGCTCGGACCGCAACCGGTAACTTCATCCCGGCCGACACATTGATGATGGATGCCTACTGTCAGCGATGCCACGAAGATACCTACAACGATTGGTTTCACAGCGCCCATCATTTCAGTTCCTTCAACAACGAGCCCTATTTGTTCTCCGTCAAGGAGCTGAGAGACCATCTGATGGAGCGCGATGGAGACGTCAAGGCCTCCCGCTGGTGTGCCGGATGTCATGATGTCGTGCCTTTTCTCAGTGGTGCGTTTGATGATCCGGAGTTCGACATTCGGAAACACCCGACGGCTCATGCTGGAATTACCTGTACTGTTTGTCATGCCATCACGCATGTCAACAGCACCAAGGGCAATGCCGCCTACACGCTGGAGGAGCCCATCCACTACCCTTTCGCAAAAAGTGAAAACCCTTTGCTGCGGTATGCGAATGAACAGATGATCAAGGCAAAACCAGCCTTTCATAAAAAGACCTTTCTCAAACCGCTTCATGAAAATGCTGAGTTTTGTTCGACCTGTCACAAGGTGAGTCTCCCTGGAGAGCTCACCCACTACAAAGATTGGCTGAGGGGTCAAAACCACTATGACAGCTTTTTGCTCAGCGGTGTCTCAGGGGGCAATGCGCGAGCATTTTATTTTCCTCCCAAGGCACAGGCCAATTGCAACGGTTGCCACATGCCGACCAAACCATCCTCTGATTTTGGTGCACAATATCTGGATGAAAGCGGTGCACTCAAAATCCACGACCATCTCTTTCCGGCAGCCAACACCGGTATCCCGCACCTGCGTCAAGCGCCCGATTGGGTCCAAAAGTCTCACGAGGACTTCCACAAGGGCAACGTCAAGATCGAGCTTTTTGGCCTCAAGAAAGGCGGGTCGGTGGATGCACCCCTGACAGCTCCCATCCGACCCAGCATTCCCACTTTGGAGCCTGGTGAAACGTACCTCTTCGAAGTGGTGATACGGACACTCAAGCTTGGTCATCTGTTCACTCAGGGGACCGCTGATTCCAACCAAGTCTGGATGGATGTGGAAGTGCGCGACGAGGGAGGCGTTTTGGGGCGCAGCGGCAGCATGGATGAGTCTCGGCGCGTGGATCCCTGGTCTCACTTCGTCAATGTCTACATGTTGGACAAGGATGGAAATCGCATTGACCGCCGCAATGCGGCGGACATTTTCACCCCCCTTTATAACAATCAGATTCCACCCGGAGCAGCTGCAGTCGTCCATTATCAGTTCACGGTTCCAGAGGATCAGCAAAAACCCATTGAAATAGAGCTCAAGCTCAACTATCGGAAATTTGATTCCACCTACATGGAATATGTGTATGGCAAGGATTACCGAAACGAGCTTCCCGTTTCAGTCCTCGCAGAAGATCGCCTCAGTTTCGGTATCGAGGGGGGCATTCAGCCACAGAGCGAGCGAACGCTTGCCATTCAACCAGAGGATTTCCCGATGTGGCAGCGGTGGAATGATTATGGAATCGGATTGCTGCTCAAGGGCAACGCAGGAAGTGACAAGGGAGAACTTAAGCAAGCAGCGGCTGCTTTCAGCGAGGTGGAAGCTTTGGGTCGCCCGGAAGGGCCCATCAACCTCGCTCGAGTCTATTTCAAGGAGGGAAGAGTGGATGATGCTGCCCAGGCTTTGCAGAGAGCCGCGGCCTTTGATCCGCAGCCTCCACGCTGGTCGATGGCCTGGTTTACGGGGCAAGTCCATGCTCAAAGAGGCGAATTGGATCAAGCCATCACCAACTATCGGAGTATTCTGGAAGACCGATACCAGGAACTGGAAGATCGCGACTTTGATTTCAGCAAGGATTACGTGGTGATCAATGAATTGGGTCAGACATACTATCTGCGTTCCAAGCTGGAGCGAGGTCGGCCAGAGGCCGAGAAACAATTTCTGGACCTGGCGATCCAACAATTTCAGAAAGCGCTCGAGCTGGATTCTGAAAACCAGACAGCTCACTACAACCTCTCCCTTATCTACGGCGAGCTGGGCAAGGAAGATTTGGCTGAACATCACCGTGAAGCCCATGAAAAGTATCGCTTTGATGACAATGCCCGGGATCGAGCCGTTGCAGTGGCTCGAGCACGCGATCCGGCGGCTCGACATGCTTCCCAGAGCATCGTGATCTACGACCTCCAGCGAGAGGTTGATTGAATCCTCGGGGTCCCTCCAGGGCAGTCTTTCAAGTAGAGGCAGGACTGAATGGGCTGTGGTTCTCTTCCCTTGGGCTGTGCCTTCAAACGCCCATGGCATGCCCTGCTTTTTGGAATACTCTCCGTATTTCGTCCCTTTAGCACTAATTGGGGCTAAATTTGTGCTTTGACTGTACGGATGAGTTCTATATTCTCCTCCGTCCCAATTGTCTGGTCGTATTATGAGGCAGCTCAGAACCATCGCTTGGAATGCGTTTACCGAACTCATGCGTCAGCCGGTGTTTCTACTGCTGATGACATGCTCTTCGGTGTTTGCTGTTTTCCTGGCCAGTACCCCCTATTTCGGCTTCGGTGAAGATCCTAAACTGGTCAAGGATAGCGTGTTGGCCACCCTGCTGCTGGTGGGGCTCTTTGGTGCGGTCATCAGTGCCTCTTCTTCGGTAGCACGTGAAATTCGAACTGGAACCGCTCTCGCGGTCTTGAGTAAGCCCGTAGGCCGCGTGGTGTTTTTGCTGGGCAAATTCTCGGGATTGGCCCTAACCCTTGCTGTGCTGACCTACGTCAATTTGATGAGTGCCCTTGTCGCTAGCAAAATCTCCTTCACAGCTTACGGCGAGGCAGACAAAACCGCCTTCTTCCTGTTCACGGGTGCCGTTGCCCTAGCCTTTCTGCTTGGGGGGTTCTCCAACTACTTCTTGAACCGAAATTTCACTTCCGATGCGGTGAGTTTTGTGGTGGTTCTCACTACCCTGGCTTTTTTCATCATTGCCCAGAAAGAACGTGTTGGATCCATGTTTGAAGACCACATTGATGTCGATTATCGATTGATTCCTGCAGCATTACTGATTTTTTGTGCTTTTCTCCTCCTGGCGGGGATTGCTCTGGTTTGTTCGACTCGCCTCGATGTCATTCCCAGTTTGGCAATCTGCAGCCTAATCTTCCTTCTCGGGCTGATGTCCGATTTTCTTTTTGGTCGTTGGGCCGAACCTGCGTGGATTGCCTTCCCCTCTCAGCAGTCGGTGCAATCGGCCCCATTCACATTTGAACAGAAGAGTCTCCTTTCAGCGGTCATCGAGCAAGTCGATGCCGATGACAATAAGCAAATGGATGCCTCCGAAATGAATGCGATTTCTCAGAAAGATATCCAACAGATGCAAGAAGCAGGTATGGGAGGACAATGGTGGGCACAGGCCATCTACGCCGTCATCCCCAACTGGCAGCTCTTTTGGTTGGCGGATGCACTCGAAAATGAAAAGGTGATCCCTTGGTCGTATGTGGGGCGGGCGTTTGCTTATGTCTTTTTTTATCTGGGAGCCATCATGTCGTTGTCGGTGATGAGCTTCGAAAGTCGGGAGCTGAGTTGAACCTTTATTTGATGACTAATTTAAGAACGTCGTATGGAACGTAATACACAAAAAAACGGGTTGGTGAATTTGTTGGGACTGCTTGTCGCCTGCCTGGTCGCAGCGGTGATAGGCAATGTCGCTCAATCGGCCACGGCTGCCGTAGGTGCGGTGTTTCTGGGGGTAGGTTTTTTGGTGGCCGCCATCAGTTACTTTCAGATGCGATTGGAGCATCGCGAACATCTGGAGCAGATGGAGTATGAAGAGATTGCTCGAGATCGCAATCGATCGGCCCTTTTTGATGAATCCGGTGCAGACACGTTTATTGCCCGCAAGGCGAGGGAACAGTTTGAACGGTTTTTCGTGCCGGCCTTTACGGCCTTATTAGGTTTGGGGCAAGGCGTGGGTGTCTATCTCCTGTGGAAATGGCTGCCTCAAGCCCCGATGCCCGACTTGGGCAAGGCGCCTCTGGTGATGGTGACTTTTTCTGTCTTCGCGCTGATCTTGTTTATGCTCGGTAAATACAGCGCTCGCCTCGCGGGCCTGGAAAAGTTGCGATTGCTTCGCCCCGGGGGTGCTTATTTGCTTTTAGGTTCGGTCATCTGTGTGGTGGTGGTCATCGCTTTTGCTGGGGGATGGTTTGATTTCGTGCGACTGGATTTTTATTTGGCGCGCATTCTCGTCGTACTCCTAGGCCTTTCGACCATCGAGAGCTTCGCCAACCTAGTGCTCGAAATCTATCGCCCACGCACCAAGGTCAAGTCCCAACGAACCATTTACGAAAGTCGCTTAGTGGGTCTCATGGGGCAACCAGCTGGATTGGTGACTACGGCCGCACAAGCATTGGATTATCAGTTTGGGTTCAAGGTTTCGGATACCTGGTTCTATAAGTTTTTGGAGCGCGCTTTGGCTTTGCTGATATTATGTCAGTTAGGTATGCTGATACTTTCGACCACCTTCGTCATCATTGACCCCAACGAGCTCGCTGTTGTCGAATGTTTTGGTAAGCCTAGAAATGGTAATTCCATTTTGGAACCTGGAATACATATCAAGTGGCCATGGCCCATAGAGCAAGTTTACCGTCACCCAGCCAAGGAGATTCAAAGCTTTAATATCGGCTACAAGTTGGATGACGATAGCGATGCCAGCCGAGTTCTCCTGTGGACGGCTACACACTACGATGAGGAAACGAATTTTCTTGTTGCTAGCAAAGAGCAGAGCTCCACCAAAGACGATCAAACCGTACCGGTTAATTTGCTTACTGCGGCAGTGCCTATCCAGTATGTGGTAAATGACTTCGAAGCCTGGACCTACAACCATGCAGATCCGGCCATGGTCCTTGAGTCCATCGGGAATCGAGAGGTCGTTCGCTATTTAGTCAATGTGGATATTCTGGACATCATGTCTGTAGGGCGACTGAAAGCAGCCGAAACCTTGAAGGGAAATATTCAAACTAAGGCCAACAAGCTGGGATTGGGGGTGGAGATCCTTTTTGTCGGGTTGCAGGATATCCACCCGCCTATTGGAGATAAGACGGCGCCGGTCGCGGGGTCCTTTGAAGAGGTCATCGGTGCTGAGCAAGAGATGCGCGCCAATATACTTAAAGCGGAAGGGGAAGCCGCCGAAATGGTGCCTCGAAGTCGAGGCGAAGCGGCAAAGTTATTGGCCGAGGCTAAAGGTGCCAGTTATGAACGCATACTGACAAGCGGTGCCAAGGCCAAGCAATTTCGTGACTTGATCAAGGCCTACCAATCGGGTCCAGACGTATTCAAGCAACGAAAGTATTATGGTACACTGGCTAATGCACTCACAAATGTGCGCAAATATGTCATCGTGCCGGAGAAAGTTAATGAGACTTTCCAACTCAATTTAGAGGACAACATTGCTTACGATCTACTAGGAGCTAGGCCCGAAGAGCGTTGATAATAAATTACTTTTAACCTTAACATTTTTTTGACTTATGAATAAACGACGGATTTCAATAATTGCTGGCATCGTGCTATTGCTTATCTTTGCCTCGATTCTTTTCATATTCCAAGTGCGCCAATCCCAAGTAGCAGTGGTGACAACTTTTGGTAGTTACTCACGCACCATCGAGCAACCTGGGATCCAATACAAATTGCCTTGGCCTATCCAGAAAGTTTACCGATTTGACAATCGCCTGCAGAACTTTGAGCGTAAATTTGAGCAAACTACTACGGGTGATGCCAAGCCACTGATTATTGAAGTGTATGTGGGATGGCGCATTAGTGACCCCAAAATTTTCCTCGAACGCTTTAATGGAGACATGATGAAAGCGGAGCAAAACCTCGAAAGTTTGGTGCGCGACGCCAAAAACAGTGTCATTGGCCAACACCCTTTCCGCGATTTAATCTCCCCGCGAGAGGAAGATCTGAAATTTGATGATATCGAGGCAGAGATCGTTAAAGCCGTTCAAACAGAGGCCAAAGATGATTACGGCATTGATGTTCAATATGCGGGCATCAAACAGTTAGGTCTTCCTGAAAGCAACACACAGAAAGTTTTTGAGCGCATGCGCGCTGATCGCCAGCGACTGGTGAAACAATTCCAAGGTGAGGGGGAAAGTCGGGCCATGGAAATTCGCTCGAAGGCCGAAGCTGAAAGCACTCGTATTTTGAATGAGGCAAGGGCTCAGGCTATCGAAATTGAAGGGCAAGCGGAAGCACAGGCTAACGAGTATTATAAAGTGTTTCAGGAAAATCCTGAGTTAGCTGAATTGCTATTGGGGCTCGAAGCTCTCGAGGCAGCCACCAAGGAAAAAACCACCATTGTGGCAGATCCCAATACGCCTCCGTTCAATCTATTCCGAGAGGGTGTTGCGGAGCTCAAAGAGCTAAAGAGTAGTAAGTAATCTGCAACTCTTTTGTAACCGCTATTAATGATATCAAGTGAGATCACATGAGTGATTCAAAGAAAACTGACTTACCGGATTTACCGGAAAAAATTGAACCTCAAGCTACGGAGTTCAAAGAGGAGTCTTTGGCACCGATACGGCCCGTGGAGGATTCTACCACTACTGCATTAGCTGATGCCCTGGCTAGCAGCTTTAAGATCATTCAGGGGCTCATGGTGGGCCTCGTGGTGATTTTTTTAGGTTCTGGTTTTTTTACCGTCGAGCCTAATGAAGTGGCCGTCAAGCTGCGTTTTGGGAAGCCCGTTGGCACAGGTGAAGATCGCATTTTGCAACAAGGGTTGCATTGGTCTCCTCCTAGTCCTATCGGTGAAGTGGTCAAAATACCCGTTGGAGAGACACGCACTGTCATGGCTACCAACTGTTGGTATGCTGTAACTCCCGAAATGGAAATTTCAGGTCAACTACCTTTCGCGACCTCTTCATTTAGACCAGGGGTGGATGGTTATGCGATCACTTCAGATGAAAACATCATCCACGTTCGAGCAGATGCGAAATACCTAATCAGCGAACCGGTGGCGTTCAAGTTTGACTTTCTTGATGTCGAGAACTTGCTCCGTAACGCACTGAACAATGCCCTGCTCTACGCTACTGCTCACACTAGTGCCGATGATGCCCTGTATCGCGACCGGGTAGGTTTCAAAGACCGCGTGCGACTTCGCTTTCTAAACAACGTCCAAAAAGCAAAACTGGGTATCAAGCTGCAATCTTTGGATGTGAGAACCTTTCCACCTATGTTCGTCAAGGAGGCCTTCGATCAGGTGACGCAAACCGAGCAAGCTGTCAGTCAAATGCGCAACGAAGCTGAGGGTGATGCAGCGCAGACGCTTCGTCGAGCTCAAGGCGAAGCTCAAGCGATCATCAACCAAGGTATGTCTCGGAGCAATTTGATCACCAGTCGGGTGATTGCCGATGCCAAAGTGTTTGAGCAACTCAAACCACACTATGAGGCCAATCCTTCTTTCTTCCGGAGTCGACTGCTTATTGAGGGTATGGGGCGCATCCTCGCCCAGGCCAATGATACTTGGTTGTTGCCGCAAGCGGGTGCCGGTAAAACTCAGGAACTGCGACTACAACTCAACCGTGAGCCTACTTTAACGGGCGGCAGCTCCAATGAGGACGAGGGCGGCAATTAGTTTGATATCGGCTACCCCTAAAACTTTACTCAAAAATTAAAACTGTTTTTCATGCAAGTAACTTCACTTCTCAGCCAGAAAGGTGACCCGAACCATCATCATGATGATCACGATCATTGCGAAGGTTGTGGGCACGATCACGAACACACCGAGATCCGCCTCAATCTGATACTCGGCGGCCTGCTCTTCATCATCAATTCCTTCATCATTCACTATTTTTTCGATAACGGAAAAGTGGTGGGTGATGTGAATGCGATGATCGGTGCCTTTTTACTTGGATATCCCATCGTCTGGACGGCCATCAAGGATCTGAGGAAAGGCCGGCTCAGCACGAATGAATTGGTGGCACTAGCTGTCCTGGCTTCATTTGCTTCCGGAGAATATCAGGAATGCGGTTTGGTCGCCTTTTTCATGCTCCTGGGGGAGATCATTGAGACGCGTACTGCTGAGGGCGCACGAGCCTCGATTGAATCTCTCGTGAAGTTAACTCCTACCAAGGCACGACGCCTGAAAGATGGCAAGGAGCAGGAGGTCGAAGTCAAGGATCTCAAGGTAGGTGACGTGATTCGTATCCGCCCGGGTGATAATATCGCTGCTGACGGGGTCATCGAGACCGGGCAGGCGTCCATCAACCAGGCCAATATCACAGGTGAATCTCTCCCTGTGGACAAAAAGTCGGGTGATGAGGTTTTTGCGGGGACCCAAAATTTGACTGGAGTGCTAGAAGTCAAGGTGACTCGAGCCGATGCAGATACCACTCTTGGACGTGTGCACGATCTGATTTTGGCCGCAGAAAAGAGTAAATTGCCCATCATGCGTATCGTGGATCAATATATGGGTTTTTACACACCACTGGTTCTTTTGGTAGGTGCTTTGGTCTGGGGATTTACTCAAGATCTCAGTCGTGTGATTACTGTCTTCATCATTGCCTGTCCTTGCGCCTTCATTCTGGCCACCCCTACTGCGATGGTGGCAGCTCTTTCCTCTGCAGCCCGTCTGGGTATCTTGATCAAAAATGTGGCGGACATCGAACTCTCGGCTAAGATCAATGCCTTCATTTTTGATAAGACCGGAACTTTGACGACTGGAAAACTGGCGGTCAGTCGTCTTGCGCCGCAGGAAGGGTTCAAGCCTGCTGAATTACTGCACCTGGCCGCATCGGCTGAAAAATATAGCAATCATCCGACCGCCAAGGCCTTGGCTCAGCTCGCCAATGAGGCCGGACTGACCCTCACTGAGCCAAAAGATTTTAATGAAACGGCAGGAAAAGGCATCACCGCCAAGGTCGATGGCTGTGAAATCATCGTAGGCCGAGCCAATTGGCTTAAGGACAATGGCCTAGAAGATTCTTTCATGAGCTCGGTGGATCTGAGTGAAGCTGAGGGATACAGCCTTCTCTACGTAGCCAGAAATGGACGTTTCGTTGGGTGGATTGGTCTTCAAGATCAAACGCGTCTCGAAGCTAAGGAATCTCTCGGTGGTTTGATCGATTCTGACATCCGTCGCATTGCCATGGTTTCCGGGGATCGTGAACCCGTCGCCGCACGCGTGGCTAAGGAGATCGGTTGTGAAGAGGTCGTTGCCGAATGTCTGCCTCAGAACAAAGTGGAGTATGTGCACAAAATGAAGGCCAAAGGATATCGGGTGGCTGTGGTAGGTGATGGTGTCAATGATGCCCCCGCTCTTGCCGCAGGAGATCTTGGTATCGCCATGGGAGCCGCCGGCAGTGAGGTTGCCATCCAAAGTGCGACCATTGCCCTCATGAACAACGATCTTCGCCGACTGCCCTTTTTGATTCGTCTTTCTCGACAAACTCGATCGGTCATCAATCAGAATTTTCTTTTTGGTGTCCTCTTTGTTATCGGCGGTTTTGTGCTAGCGGCGATGGCTTTTATCACTCCAATTATTGCAGCTGTATTGCATGTGGCGGGATCCTTATTAGTGGTCTTTAACAGTTTCAGGTTGGTTCGAGCGGGCGAAGAATTGGAACCGTTTCAGCAACCTGTCTCGAATGAAGGAACAGAGTCTGCGGACCCATCACCCAAGCAAGCAGCCCAACCTGCATGATCAAAGCATAGCGCCGGTGCTTGACTTGAAATAGAAAGACTAAATGGTGAGTACAATTGCAGAACAATCAACAACGCCGGTGGTTCAAGGACAAGCAGATGAGGTCATCTCTGTCCAGGGTCTGACGAAGGTTTTCAAGGACTTTTGGGGACGCCCCAAGGCCAAGGCCGTCAACAATGTTGATTTTGAAGTCAAACGTGGAGAGGTGTTTGGTTTGCTGGGGCCCAATGGCTCAGGCAAATCCACCACCATTAAAATGCTCCTTGGTCTGCTGTACCCAACGCGTGGTCACATCGAAGTATTTGGTCATTCACCTCGGCATGTGGCAACCAAGTCGCGCATTGGGTACCTCCCCGAGGAATCTTATCTCTATCGTTACCTGAACTCCCAGGAGACGCTCGATTTCTTTGGCAATTTGTTCAATTTGAACCCAGTGGAACGTCGCAAGCGTGCCGACCAGCTGATTGAAATGGTGGGGCTGAACAATGCTCGCAACCGACAGGTAGGCGAGTTTTCTAAGGGCATGCAACGCCGTATCGGACTGGCTCAGGCGCTGATCAATGATCCTGATCTGGTGATCCTGGACGAGCCCACGGCGGGTTTGGACCCCATTGGCTGTCGCGAAATCAAAGATTTGATTGTGGCTCTGGCCAAACGCGGTAAGACAGTCATCCTCAGCAGCCACTTGCTCTCGGATGTGGAAGATGTTTGCGATCGTGTGGTGATTTACTATGGAGGTCGTATTCAGGCGAAAGGTACGTTACAGGAATTGTTGACAACTCCGGATGTCACGCGAATCACGACTCCCGTTCTAAAGCGTGAAACCATGTCCCGCGTGTTGGAGATCATTCGATCGGAGGTGCGTGAGGATGCTGTTTCGGTAGACAATCCGACGCAGAACCTTGAGAGCTATTTTCTGGGAGTGGTCGAACGAGCACGAGCTGAAGAAACCACAACTTCGGGCGCGTTAGCCGGGAGTGTTGCCGACTATCTCAGAGCCGACGAGAAGGAGGCGGTTCCCTCTCAAGACAAGATGTTGGATCGTCTGACTGTGGCTGAAGACAAGGTGTCCACAGCCGGCTCTGTCCAGACCCCTGCCGAGGATCAGGTGGATCATTCCAAGCTGGACCAGTTGGCTCAGGGGCAGGGTGTGGCGTCCAAGGCTGCCGATTCCGCTGGTATCGAACAGGCGCAGCAAAAATTGGATGAAGCCAATGACAAGTTGTCATCCTTGCTGGAGGATTCATCGGATTCCTCTAAACCCCAGTCCTGACATGCAAGGGTTCAGCGCCATCGTTTGGTTGACGCTCAAGGCTGCCGTTCGCTATCGGGTGGTCCAGGTTCTGAGTAGCCTGCTTCTTGCCGCGGTTGTCGTCTTGCCATTGATGATCAAGCATGATGGTTCGGCCCAGGGATTCACGCAAATCTTGCTCACTTATACTCTGAGTACGATCACTTTCCTGCTCGGATTTGCTACTCTGTGGATGGCTTGCGGAAGTCTGGCTCGTGAAATTCAGGAATCCCAGATGCAGCTTTTAACGGTCAAGCCAATCCCCAGATGGAAGATTTGGCTCGGGAAGTGGTTCGGAATCATCCTGATCAATGCTTTTTTGCTGGCTGTTTCGTCCGCCGCTGTTTACGGGATCACCCTCATGCGCGCTGGAAAGCTTTCGGAGCTACAGCAGCAATTGTTAGAAAATGAAATTTTTGTGGCTCGAGCCTCGGCTCTGCCTGATTACCCCGATACCACAGCTTATGCCGAGGAACTCTATGAGCAGCGATTGGAGGAGAATGCGAACCTGCAGCAGATGGATCCAGCCCTAGTACGCCGTCAAATTGCCGAACAAGTGGATGCCATGCAGCAGATCGTGAGGCCCGGTTATGTTCGGCGTTGGGTGATTCCCATTGCTTCCCCCGAAGCCGTCCAAGACCAGCCCATGTTTTTACGGGTGAAGTTTTTTACCAGTCGACCTTACGATACCTCGACTTACGACGTACTTTGGGAGCTGGGTCCTCCTGAAACTCCACAGCGCGTGCGCCGGCAAATGGACATCTCGCCTGAGGCACCGATCGAATTTGAAATCCCCCCGAATCTGGTGGACAACGATGGAAATCTTATTGTGGATCTAACCAATGGCAGCCAGATACCTCTTTTCTTTGCACTGGAGGATGGGATGGAAGCCCTTTACCGACAAGGTGGCTTTGCTTGGAATTTCATCAGGGGGATGTTGGTAATTTTATGTTGGATGGCCTTTCTTGCGGCCATTGGTCTGGCTGCTTCGAGTTTCCTCTCCTTCCCTGTGGCTGCCTTCGTCTCCATAGCCCTCCTGATTGTGGGATTCAGTGGCGGGACATTGAGCCAGGTGATTGAGCAAGGTGGCATCAGTGGGATCAATCATGAAACCGGACAAAAGGATCAATCTTCGTCGCTCGATCAGATTGCTATCACCACCTCCAAGGCACTTTTGAGCGTGATCAATCTGGTCAAAGACTTCTCTCCCATCAGCTTTCTAAGCACGGGGCGAAGTGTCACTACCGGTATGGTCGTTCAGGCGGTCGTTCAAATTGTCATGGTCATGGGCGGGCTTTTCGCTGCCTTTGGTATTTGGGCTTTTTACAAAGTGGAACTGGCAACGGCTCAAAGCAATCAATGAAGCTATTCACAGGAACCACTGGCCGATACGTGATGACCTGCTTGCTGGTCGTGGCTTTCGTTTGTGTGGGCAAGGTGCAGCAGGGGATGAACCGTGCCCGTCACGAAATGGGGCTCACCCGATTG
>MDTC01079391.1_pt1 | contig 12958 bp, 12 predicted proteins | sample 811181 | NCBI WGS metagenome assembly MDTC01 (sample SAMN05326644, study PRJNA326480) | marine metagenome | isolation source: seawater | place: Pacific Ocean: North | collected 2011 | reverse complement strand
TTCTGGATTGAACGGATTGGGGAAGATGGCCACCCCTGTCTGCGCCCCTTGGGATCTCGCTATGGGCTTCTGCCCACTTCCGCCGCCATGTTCTGAAAGGACGCTCGGCGAATTGACATAGATGTATTCGTATCCGTCTTCATCATTGGTCGTAACGTCTCGCTGGGCCAGGTTGTTCTCGTAATCGAGGGAGTCGCTGTTAGCGCACCAACCACCTGGGCCACTGCTGGGGGTCATGGCATTCGCGCCTGTCGCATGGCCAAGTCCCAAAGCATGGCCGAGTTCGTGCGTGACTACGCTTTGCACATCAAGCGTGTCCGTACCGCATCTCGCCGTATTCAACGTCCACAGTTTGTCGTCGTTTAGGGCTATGTCCACATCCGTAATCTCTCCGACTTCGGCACCACTTGTATCGGCTATGGTGATCAGCGTTAACGCATTTCCGGGGCCAAGGCTAGAATGGTCTGACCAGAAAACGAAATTCTCGCCATCTCCGGGATCGTTCGTCTCAGTCCCGTCCTTTTCTTCATAGCTCAGGGTGAGCACGGAGGCGTCAATATCATCCCACGAATCAATGGCAGCTTCTATTGCTGGTACGGCTGCCCATTGCGAAGCAAAGTCGTCTGATGCAAAGCCCTGCGAGAAAGCAACAGACGAGACGTCCCAGAATACCCAATCTTCTGTGTTGCTTGCGGCAGGTGTAGGCAGGCTTCCTTCTGGGACAGGTTCGACTTGCCAGTAGGTCGTATCAAGATAGCTCCAAGTTGCTAGTGTTGTACCGTTGACCCTCCTGAGCTTGAAGACTGAATAATCCGCTGCGTGAACAGCAACGACACTGGCGGCAAGAACAAGAGAGAGCGCCCAACGATATACTGTCAGTCTATGTGGTTTCATGTCTTTTGATCCTTGTTGAGTTTGATGGCCGTATGCACGCTCGACATGCCGATCAGTCTCTACCGCGAGCGGCACGCTCGCTTTGGATCAAGGTCCTCATTCGACTGAGGTCGATTGGCCCTGCCCCGATCTCTTCACGGGGATCGATCTTCAACTCCGCGTTGGGCAACGACCGTACGACGCTCGCATCGGTCCCTTCTCCTTCAACGCGGAACTTGCCCGCCCGGTGAAAGGCGATCTGGTGGACCGTCTGGTTGTCCGGTCCGCGCTCTGGAACCTGTTCCAGGAACAGCAACACGGCTTCTGCGCTGGACAACGAGGGTGCGTCAAGGTAGGTGGTGATTGCAGACCCGCCCGGATGAACGCCACCCAACAGACGAACAGTGATTGTCTCAGTTGGCGCACCGACGATGTGCTCAGTGGGCCGTATCTCTACGTAGGTGAACACGAACTTACCCGTGATGGGCTGGCCGTCCCGCACTGCGACGGTGTGCTCTTCGAACGCACTCTGGATTCCCTCGACTTTCGCTACGACAATCCGATCCGACTGGCGGACGAGATCGCTGAGAGAAGCGTGGAGTCCGTGCGCCTCCGCAGTCGTGGCACCTGCGATCAACACCAGGGGCAATGCGCCGAGAATCGTTCGAAACATGAAGCCCTCCTTCGGCGGGAGCATCATGGACTGCGGTTTCGATACAGGATGGCGGGAATCAGTTCGTCGTGTCCGGCATCGACGCCGACTGCAGATTGCGATGATCCCTGCCTTGCTCGATGCCTCTCGGCGTACCCGGATCCTCCTTCCTCTACGGTCTGCCTCTGAGGCTCATTCTGTACACACCGGAGAAACCTCCGAGCCGCAGTCCGTACTTCTACCGAAACGGACCGGTTTTTACATACCTGGGACATTCCGGTTAAGTCATTCGAAACACTGAGACTTCCGCGTACCCGTATGGAGGATCACCACCAAGTCCTATGCGCCCGAGACATAGTGGAGCGGACGGTCGACGTCAGCTGTTGTCCCGACTGCGGCGGCACGATGAAGGTCATCGCCGCACTGCTCGATCCGGCGTCGATCAAGAAACTCCTCGACGCGTTGGGCCTGCCGTCCAAGGCGCCGCCCATCGCGCCCCCTCGATACGAACAGCTCGAACTCGACGCCGCCTGAGCTTCAGCGGTTGGCCGCGACGGTGAACTGCGTCGACGCCGGTCGATCCAACACCGTTTCGGTGGGGTTCTGGCCGGCAGCCGACGGCGACGCCTGCCGACGACACCGCGGCGATGAATGCCTGGCGCCTTCTCGACACACCCAGCGCCCCGAAATCGCCTTGCCCCCGTCCACCCGGCGACCCCAAACTACCGATAAGGCCGCTTATCCGGGCGATCCGTATCAGGCGTTCGTGCAGCAGTTGGAGCGGGAGGGGTTCAGGGTGCTGTCGAGGGCGGCGCTGAGACCCGACGTCGTTTCTTGATCTCACCCCAAGTGCTGTCCACGACCACCGAAGCTGGGTTGCTGGCATGCAATACGCCATCAACGAAGCGCTCAGCGAATCGCCAGGTGTTCGCCTGCTTGCCTAGCTGGAGAACGAGGGGCGATTCGCCAGGTTCATCATAGTCCCACACCTCAAGTTCGAAACCGATCACCACACCTTCGGAGAAGGTCGACCGTACGCTCCTATCGGGACTATCCCACACGAGGGAGTCGAAGGCAGTTACGTAGAACTCCAGGGTGGTAGTGTTGCCCATCACCGCCCCTCCTACCTCTGAGAATGGTGACTTGTTGATCCACTCACCGCCAGCTGCGATGGATCCAACTCCGGGCGGGTCAGCGACCGCCCAGTACAGCTGTGCCTGGCTCTCGTTGGCGAGCCGGTACTCCTCGTCCGACTCGCAGCACACATCGCTGGTTAGGTGTGGGTGGAACGAATACTCCCCCCCGCTGTGGTCGCCGTCGATCATGAAGGAGATCGCGTCTCCCTTCGAAGCGTCGCTGATGTCTTCTCCCTCGGAGTCGACGTAGGCGTCATCCCGGCGTTCCATGGCGACGTAGATCCTCGAGGTGGACCGGTGCCATGCCAGCCACACGCGCCAATCGCCATCGCTCACCGAATACGGTGTCACGATGGCGCCCGTGTCGTAGAAGTTGGCAGGGTGAACCCAATCGGGCCTGGCACGCAGCGAAGGAGGACCCATCAGCGCCTCCCACTCGCCAACGGTACCGTCGTAGAGATCGACTTGGTCGAGATGCTCGTCCGTTACCTCGTAGACAACGAACGACTTGCCCAGAATGTGTCCGTGTGCCGACGACAGCCACGCGAAAACCAGCACGGCCAGCAATGACGAACGATTCAGATGCATTGGTCTAGGCCTGAACAATCCGGGCCAGATCGATCGTCTGATCGATCTGCCAAACCTAACCGGACCAACCTGCGGGCAGGTGGAGTGACCAGACCTCGCTGTTGAGCGGCTCGGCGTGGCCCCCGGCGACCCAGATCTTGTCGTCGAAAACGTAGGCAGAATGTTCGTGACGTTTCGTCCAGATCACGTCTGCCGTCATCTGTGTCCAATCCGCACCGTTGCTCGAATACCAGACGTCGCCAAAGTTCCCGTCTTCCCGATTCCAGCCGCCCAGCACCCAGAGGTGGTCTCTGTAGACGACCAGTGAGAACCACATGCGGGCCGTCCACGGCGCCGCATGTGTCACCTGCTCCCAGGTGACGCCATCCGCCGAGCACCAGACGTCATTGCGAGGGATCGTCTCTGGCTGCCAGGCACCACCGCCCATGATCCAGAGTTTGTTGTCGAAGACGGTGACCTGTGCGTGGGTTCGCTTGTCCCAGGCGGCATGTTCGACTTCGCACGTCCAGTTCCTGCCGTCCGCTGTGGACCACACGTCATTCTTCAGAGTCGTGTCGTTGTCCTCGTAGAAGTTCTCCGTCCCTCCCATGATCCACATGCGGTCCTGGAAAACGGCGAAGGACGGCGACACCCGCGCACACCAGCCGGGATCGGCAGATTCCAGTTTCCAGTCAGCGCCATCGGCCGAGGACCAGACTGTGTTCGTGTTTTCGGCGCCGGGCAGTTTTCGCCCCCCCATGAGCCACATGCGATCCTTGAAGGGCATCGTCGCCGGCAGATCTCCGTGCACCCACGCTGCCTCTGGAGTGGCGCAGACCCACTCAACGCCGTCGGAGGATTTCCACACGTCACGCGGATTCGGCGTCTGCGGCGTAAACCAACCGCCGAAGATCCACATGTGGCCGTCGAAGACCATCTCCCCTTGCGAGTCTCTCGCCTGCCAGGCTGCCTCACGGGTTTCACAGATCCAGTCAGGACCGGGATGGGTCGTCATGGTTTTCCTCAGGGACGGGGTCGGGTGCGGTCGAGGCAAAGTACATTCCTGCACAGATGACGGCACCACCCACGATCGCCATGTCCAAATGGGCGGGCAGTTGCAGGCCCAAACCGGGTGCCAGCGCGTCGAGAGTAACCTGCAGCAGGATCGATAGGAAGCCGATGCTCAGAAACAGGACGGAGCTGCGGGATGCACCGATATGTTGCATGGCCACGTTGTAGGTGACCCAGGAAAGGCCGAGCAGGATACCCCGACCACACAGCAGCGCCAGGACCACGATCGGTGTCGAGACGTCGGTAGCCGTTCCTTGCAGGGCGGGGAGAAAGGGCGTCAACACGACAGCACCGATCATCAGACCATACCCGGTGACCAGAGGGCCACTGTGTCGGTTGAGGACTGACTTCAATGTGATGATACCGGCAGCGAAGACCAGGGCTGACGTGACGGCCATCCCCTCTCCCCATCCGAAGTCGAGGCTCCAGGCGGTGGGATCGAAGTTGACGATCACTGCACCGGCCAACCCCGTCATGCTCGCCAGCCAATGGCGAGGTGTCCATCTCTCTTTCAGGAAGGCCACGGCGAGAAGGACGATGAAGATCGTCTCGAGTCGGCCGAGCAGCGACGTCTTGCTTGTGCCGACGAGTCCGATCGACGCGTACAGGAGAAGGAAACCGGCCGCAAACGTCGCCACCGACCCGGCCACCAGTCTAAACCAGTCAGCCCGTCCCCAACCTGTCCACCGATGACCACCCCGCATCGCGGACCACCCAAGCAGCATGGTGCCGGCCACGTAGTTCGAGCCCACAGCAATCTCCACGACGGACACCGACAGCGATCGCACGGCGATTTCGGTGAGGATGAGACCAGCGGCGGCAAAGAGGGCACTTAGAACCGCCCCGAGGGAATACTTGAGATCGTCGGTCATGAAGAGGCTGCACTCTTGGTTGGTGGGGCAGGAAGGGACGTGCTAAGCTGGACTCAAACGCCCCAATACGCCAAGCTCTGCACATTACTCAAGTTTGACGATTCAAGGCCTGACGGGAGATCAACATGACCATCCGCAACCTGAGTCCGCAACAGATGTTCGCCGACCTCGTCGCTCAGCGACCCCCGGAGCGTGCTTTTTCAGGTACCACGAAACGACAGTTCAACCGCTGGAAAGCGAGTACTCTGCCCAAGGTCCTCGAGTGCCTCGGCGATTCTCCGCGACGGGTGCCGTTGAATCCACAGCTTCTGGCTGAGTGGGAACACCGCGGCTTACGGCGGCAGCGCTGGATCATCGACGTGCAGGAACACATGTCGGCCACCCTGCTCGTCAATCTGCCCGGTGATCTCAAGAAGGGAGAGCGACGCCCAACCCTCTTCTGCTGTCACGGCCACGGTCCCTACGGCAAGGAACCGGTCATGGGGAACGATTCGAGCCCTGATCTGGCTGCCAACATAGCCCAGCACCGCTATGACTATGGTGAGACCATGGCGCAGCTCGGTTTTGTCACCTATTCCATCGATTTCATCGGGTTCGGCGAACGCAACGACACGATGAAACCGAATCATCACGGCGCACCGGGCGGCCGCGACTGGTGCAACCTTTACTACCTGCACGCCACCATGCTGGGCATGACCTCGATCTCTATCAATGTCACTCACGGCCAGGCGGCGACGGATTTCATCACCACCCAGCGACACGTAGATGGTGACCGACTCGGCGTCATGGGCTTGAGCGGGGGTGGAGTCATGACGCTGTGGATGTCACTGTGCGACGAGAGATTCCGCGCTGCCGAGATCATGTGTTACAGCGATCTGTGGAGTGCCTTCGGCATCCGCGACAACAACTACTGCGGCATGCAGGTCGCGCCCGGACTGTTCAAGCTCGTCGACTTGCCCGACGTACAAGGGCTCATCGCTCCGCGCCCCCTGTTGGTCGACATCGGCGCCAACGACACCTGTTTCAAGGTGGATACGGCCATGGCCTGTTATCGACAGGTGGAGAAGATCTACAAAGCCGCAGGCGCGAGTGATCTGCTCGAACTGGATCTGCACCCCGGCGAACACGGCTGGGGTGGCAATCTCTCCGAGGCCTTCTTTCGTCGAAATCTCGATTTTTGAGCTCGCCATCTCGACGTTTGAGCTGTTCTACTCTGGCCGACGGGCGGTCATGCTGGCCAGCTTGCCCTCGACCACATATTGGAAGTCGACAAACCCCAGTTCCCTCAGGAGCGTTTCGTGAACCTCTACGGGAAAGCGACGTGGATGGGCGGGGTCATCCTTCTCGAAGGGTTCGATGAAGTCCGCGTTGAGCAAGAGTCCTGACGGCGATAGAAGCCGGCCACTTGCGTCGTAGACCGCGGCAAGGGCCTCGTAACCATCCAGATCGTGCAGGGTCTGCAGCGTGAACATGACATCCACGTCTGACCCGTCGGTCAGACTCTCGCTGTCGTTGAGATCAGCGATCACCATCTCTACGCTGGCCGATTCTTTGCCAAGGCGACCCAGAGCGAACTGAGTCAATTCATGATTGATATCGACGCCCGTGTAGATCACTTTGCCTACGGCGTGACAGATACGGTCGATGACGGCCGCCGCCAGTTGGCCATTGCCGACGCCGAGCTCTATTAAGCGCAGTGGATCTGCCTCGGCAGACGTGGGTCTGAATGACGCTTGCCACGCGTCGATGGAGTCCACGATACGCTCCCGCACTCCGCGACGCTCGGGCCATCGGCTGTCGAGATCGGCCGACCAGTCGTCGATATAGGTCGGGCCTGTGAAATCGGAGAGCGCCATGATCGTAGTGTGCACGTGGGATTCGTCGTCGTCAAAGAGCTGGCCACGCGGGCCTGCAACCGGGAGGGATGAGTTTGTCTGACCGAGATCTTGTGGCGTCCTCGCTATGGACGGGAGAAGCGGATCGTGACCGGGTCTTCCACCACGCCGACCTGAGCGAGCAAGAGCGCCGAGCTCTTCATGGCTCAACCACCGTGCAGATGCCTGCCCACGTGATTGCGGGTGCATCGGTAGATGTAGCCTTCCACTTCTGCCTGGGGACGACCCAGCTCCCCGTGGGTGCCGGCCTACGCATCGCATGGCGTTGGCCCTTCGACTGGTCTGCCCCGCAGATGCAGGATTCAAAGGCGCCAAATTTCCTTGAAGTGTCATCGCCCGATCACTGCGTTCTCGTATCGGACTTTGCCCGCGGAGGCGGTCTGAATCCGTGGCAGCACCACATCGACCTGCGGGTCACCGATGGGACCCTGCGCCAGGGCGACGTGGTCGAAGTGCACGTCGCAAACTGGGAAGCTCCCACGTTTCGTACGCAGGAGGCCTACTTCGTGTTGCTGATCAGTCCGGGAGGGAATGACCAGTGGAGTCGGCTTGTCGACGCACCTCGATTTGAGATTCATAGCGGGTCGGTAGATCGTCTAGTAGCCATCGCTCCCGGTGACGGTGTCGTCGGTGAACGAGCGATCCTTCGCGTACGAGCCATCGACGCCTGGGAAAACGCAGTGCTCGTCGACGCCCCCCATGTAGAGGTGATCGGCGCCGACATCGGTCAGCCCGTCCCGTGTGATCGATACCCGGTGTGGGAAATCCCGGTGGTTTGGACGACACCGGGTGTATATCGGGTGCAGGCGCGAATCGGCGATCACGTCGTCGAATCGAATCCGACCAGAGTACACACCCAGGCGCCGAATCATCGGGTATTCTGGGGAGACCTGCATGGGGGCCAGTCAGAGATCGGCTGCGGTGCCGGATCTCTCGATCATCACTACGCCTATGCCCGCGATGTGGCGGGGCTGCAGTTCACATCGCAGCAAGCCAACGATCACTACATCACAGCGGAACTGTGGAAACACGTTCGCAACGTGACGCCACGCCACGACAGTTCAGATTTTCTCGCGTACCTCGGATGCGAGTGGAGTCCGTACACGGAGGATGGTGGAGACCGCAACGTGATCTACCTGTCCGACGAGGAGCGTCTGAACAGATCCGATCGCTTCTTCGCCGAACTCGAACCGGACCCGACCCCGGACCTCCGGCGAGCGCCCGAATTCCTTGGGGCATTAAGGTCGCGAGATGTGCTGCTGAACCTCCACGTCGGCGGACGTCCGACGAATCTCGAATTCCATGAACCAGGGATCGAACCCCTCTTTGAAGTTCACTCCACCCATGCAACCTCTGAATGGTTTCTCTTCGATGCCCTATCGCGCGGATACAAGGTCGGTGTCACAGCGGGTACAGACGGTGTCATGGGACGACCTGGCGCGTGTGGCCCGGGCAGACGAGTGACCCGCAACGTTCGCAATGGCCTCACGGCCGTCACCGCTGAAGACCTGACTCAGCGAGCCGTCGCCGCTGGTTTCTTTCGGCGCCACTGTTATGGCACAACGGGCGCTCGACTCCTGCTCGACGTCGTCGTCAATGACGCACCCATGGGTAGCCAGATCACGACGGCTGGAGCAGTTCAGATCCATGTGACCGTAGAAGGCACAGCTGCGATCGAGCGGATCGACTTCTTTTGCGGCACTGAGATCATCTCGTCGCAGACGATGGCCGAGGCAGATGCGCAGCGCCTGCGACTGCTGTGGGGTGGAGCTCGAGAGATCGGCACCGCTGCGGCGCAGCGTCAATCATGGAAGGGCTCGCTGGAATTGTCAGAGGGTGTGATCCACGACGTGGTGGATGTGGGTCTGCAGAGTCCGAAGGATGAGATCACCCATCTCGATCAGCGGGTCACCTTCAACTGTGCTACCGCCGGCAACGACATGGGGTTCACCTTCGAAGCCGAAGGGTCCTCAGAGACGATCTGTCGGGTGGTGACGGAGCTGGGCGATGCAGACACTTCGCTGTCTCAACTCAGGCAGGAGACGATGGTGATCGATGCGGGAGGTGTGAATCGGCGGATCGAACTCGGACCGGCGCCCTGCGAGAATTCTGCCATGTCCGTCGAGGCGACTTTCGAAGACCTGGAGCCTCCGACGGGAGAACACGCGTACTGGGTTCGCGTCACGCAGATCGATCGACATCGCGCCTGGAGCAGTCCGGTGTACGCGACGGTGAAAGGTGATCGATCCTAAGGCGCAGCCGAGGGAGACGGCCAGGGGGCGAGGGCTTCGAAGGCAGCGGCAGCCCGCAGGACGGTTGCATCGTCACGCCAGCGGCCGACGATCTGCAGCCCCACCGGCAGCCCATCAACGAAACCGCAAGGCACCGACGCAGCGGGTTGGCCGGTTAGATTGAAGGGATACGTAAAAGCGGTCCAGCTCAGGTAGGTCGTAGGCCGTCCCTCGATCTGGGTGGGGTAGTCGAGACCCGCGTCGAAGGCGGTCACCGGCAGCGTGGGCGTCAACATGAGATCGTAGCCGGTCAGAAATTCGCGCCAACCGTGGTAGTATTCATCCCGTCGCAGATAGGCACCCGACAGATCTGCCGCCGAGAAGGCGAGTCCGGCCTCGATGACACGCACGAGTCCAGGGTCGAGCTGATCACCCACCTCATGGAGTCGATCGCGGAAGGCCCCGGCAAAACCGGTGGACCAGATCGTGTGCACGATCTCCCAGGGGTCGTCCAGACCGGGATGTGCTTCTTCAACGTGGCACCCCAGTTCACCAAAGCGTCGCGCTGCCGCTTCCACGACGTCGCGCACCTGCGGATCTACGGCGGCATTGCCCAGATCGCCCGACCAGGCGACGCGCAGTCCCTCGATGCCCCCTTCAACGGCTGCTAGATAGTCGCCCTGCCCCGGGATGGAGAAGGAATCGAGTCGATCGGGGCCGACGGTGACATCCATGAAGAGGGCTGCGTCGCGTACGGTACGAGTGATCGGTCCCGCGTGTGACAGCAGCGGTACGAGGCTGGCCGGATACTGCGGCACCAACCCCCAGGACGGCTTATGGCCGAAGGTGCCACAGAACCCGGAAGGAATCCGGATGGAACCGGCCCCGTCGGTGCCCTGTGCCATGGCCCCCAGGCCCACCGCCACCGATGCCGCCGCTCCACCGCTGGACCCACCAGGTGAGCGTCCGTGTTGCCACGGATTGTGCGTGGAACCGGCGACACGATTAGTGGAGTCCCCTTTCCAGCCAAGTTCGGGGGTATTGGTCTTCCCGAGCAGAACACCACCAGCGTCGAGCATGCGCTGAGCGAGGGGCGCATTGTAGTCGGGAATCCAGTCTTTGTAGAGCAGAGACCCACGGGTGGTCCGTATGCCATCGGTGGCGGTCAGGTCTTTCAGCGTGAAGGGGATGCCCGCAAGCGGTGGTGGATCAGCGGTGCCGTCGAAGAGTTTCTCTGCCGCCTTCGCCTGGGCCAGAGCTTGATCGTGGGTGACCGTGACGAAGGCATTCAGCGTGGCGTCCACCGCCTCGATACGCTCGAGCAGTCCCTCTGCCACCTCGACGGGAGACAATTGGCGCGCAGCATAGAGTCGGCGAAGATCCGCAGCCGATAGATCGCAGAATTCGTCAGCACCCATGGCGGTTTGCCACTCCTACGTACGATCGAACGCGTTGTCTTTGGGCGTGAATCCGTACGGATTCACCGTGTCGAACATGGCTGACTTGTGACCGCCTCCAAGATTGTTGGACACGCCATAGGTGATCCAGAAATTCGGTGCCTCGTCATCACACTCGATGAACGCCTGTAGCAGACCGGCCAGATCGGGGTGACTGTACCACAGCCGACCGAACTTCTCAGAAGGTTCACCCGACCCGGTCACCGAACCGAGACGAACGACGAGGATCTTCTGCGATGCGCTCAACTTCGGCGCGTAGAATTGCCCGCTGATCTCCATCCATCGCTTGCTGACCCCGTAGAGACTGGTCGGTCTGGTACCAAACGGGTCCTGCCGGGTATCCGGATAGGGCGGGATCGGCTCGTCGGGATCGAATCCGTCTCCCATGAAATCGTAGGAATGGACGGAACTGGTCATGTAGATGCGCGGCACATTCTCAGCGATGGCTGCCTGATAGACGCAGTCAACGAGCATGATGTTCAGCGGGTCGAGACCGGCTTGCCAGTTCTCGTCGCGCGTGTTCCAGCCGTGATGTACCACGGCTTCCATGCCCCGACAGGCCGTCGTCAGCTGGTCCATCACACGCTCGCGATAGTCGTCCATCTGCTGTTTCCACGTCGTCGGCTTCTGCTGCAGAACCTCTTCCATCCGCGTGATGCTGATACCGGAGATGTCGTAGGTCTGTTCCAACTCCCGCTTCATCGCCTGTGCCACGGTGCCTTTGAACCCCGTGAGCAACACCTTCTTCATCACAAACTACCCTCTGTTGTTTGCACACGGACTTCCGTGCGCACTGGTTTCAAATACTCAGTCGATCCATTCGACACTGTGGGGCGTCGTATTCCCACACTGAATGGACTGTGTCACACCTCCGCTGATCGATCCACAGGCTGTCGTCGTCGCCGTTCGCAGTGCTTCCTCACGACTCGTGCCCGACGCCGTTGCGCAATTCGTCAACCCATTGAAGGTGACGCAGGCACGACAGGTGTGTGCACGCAGCTGCATCGACGAGTAGGTCAGCGCCGCGAGAATCGCGACGACGATAATGATGCCAAGCAGGACATCTTTACGCATGGCTCGATCCTGAATCACCCGCGGTCGACGAGAAGTCGGAAGTGGCAGAGAGGATGCGGTAGTTGTCGTCGTCGTCGCAGGCCTCGTAGAAGAGTCGGGAACGTCCGTCGGGCAGATCGATGATGCACGGCTCGGAAACCATGTCCCCGTCCCACTGTCCGCCGAGTTCGATCACCGTCACATCCGCCTTCTTCCATGCTAGCCCATCCTCTGATGTGGCAGAGAAGATACCGCCCCGTACCGTGTCGCTCCATCCCGAGTAGTACATCCGGTATGTGTCATCGGCGAGCCGGATGACCTCCGGTGCGTACACGGAGAACGTCTCTCGGTCCGTTTCCTGCACGATGCGCACACCCGGTTCCTCCTCGAAGTGCAGACCATCGCTCGAAAGGGCGCTGATGATGTGATTCCCGGGCTCAGGTCCTGAGAGAAGGGGAAAGGTGTACCGGTGGAAGTACATGCGATACCCATTTGATCCCGGCAGAGGCAGTACGCGTGGGGTCCCATAGGACCAGGTCCCATCACCGAATCGCACGCCGTCCTCCACGGTCCAGTCAAGACCATCGTCAGAGCGGGCACTGAGAACAACCGTTGGCTGGTCGGGCGAGCGGGCCTCGAAATACATCCGATATCCCCCCTCAGGAAGCGAAATCACATCTGGGCAGAGTGTGCGCAGCGAAGCGTGGGGTTCAAAGAGATCGACGCGAACCTCCGGATCCTTCGTCCACGTCTCGGCATCGCCGGCAGTGGCGCTCAGGATATAGCCAAGGGCGTGTGTATCTCGTCGGCCTGGTCCCAGACCGGTGTAATACATCCTGTACCCACCCGACGGCAGGTGAATGACATTCGGTGTCAGAATCCGCTCGGAGTCGAGGGGATGGTCCAGATCGATGGCGATCCAGGGATCCTTGGTGAAGGACACACCTGGATCGGTCTGTTGGAAGTGGACCTGTCTGGAGGGATCACGGTGGCTCATGCTGGTCCTTCGCGGTGTTCGGCGAGGGCTTGTGCGACGAAGCTGAAAAGATCCGCCTGACGAAACTTAAACTCGAGCTGAATCTGTAAACCTGCTAGGGAGGATAGAACCTTCTCACGCCATCGGATCTTGTGACGAAGCGAATCACCGGTGA
>MDTC01054440.1_pt1 | contig 12959 bp, 8 predicted proteins | sample 811181 | NCBI WGS metagenome assembly MDTC01 (sample SAMN05326644, study PRJNA326480) | marine metagenome | isolation source: seawater | place: Pacific Ocean: North | collected 2011 | reverse complement strand
GGTTTAGCAGCAGATTTTCCACTGTTAACCGGGGGTAAATTGGGTTTCATGTGGTCTCCTAACCCATGGCCCATTGGTTTCGGAGTATCGGCTAGTGAGTTTGTGGAGGAGAAGCCTTCCAGTAAAAACCTTCATTGGAAAATCGTAGATCTGGAAACACAGCTTCGCTGGCCTGTCCGCTCTTTACGTTATCTCTGGGTGCGTTATGGCAAGTCGATATATGGTAAAAAGAAGTATGAAGGGGCAAATTATCGCTTTACTATGAGTGGTTATCGCATTGGCACTGGCGTCAGATTAGGTCGTTTTGGGCTGGAATATGGAGAAAGATATTGGCAGTTAGATTCTCCTCTTGCTGATCGGGCTTATTATGCCGTCCGGGGTGTGCGTTCTAATGAAATAGGCGGTCGTAGTCGCAGTTTGTTATTGTCTATGAATTTCACTGTCGGTGGCAGGCCTTGGTGGGTTTTGTCCGGAGATCACATGGAGCCTGCTCAGGTGTATGATGTACCCACTTATCCCGGAGAGTGGAACCGGGAGTAGATTTTTCTTTTTGTTTCCACTTCTGAATTTGTCAATCCAACTTAGTTCTACAAAGCCATTGTTAAGCCCAGTTGTATCAATTGGTATTGGCTGAATTCAATGCGCAATGATTGATCTGGGGCAAAGTGAAAAAATGCTCCATATGTGGGTAGCGGAAATGGAAGAGTCATGCCGGAAGAAATTTCTCCATTGGTGATCGCCCCAACTTCCGGCATTACATACAATGACCATTGAGGTACCAAGTGAAAGTCCCAACGGAGACCTACCGACAATAAACTAAAGCCAGTAGCCCCAGGGGCATGAAATCCATTGCCCTCCCAGGAAATGGAGTTGTTCCAAGCTGTGATCGGGCCTGTGTCGGATAGCCTTTCGCTATAGCGCAGCCCTACTCCTGATTCACCTCTGCCGACTCCAAGGTAAGGGGTGAGAACTTTTGGATACATAGAAGGCTCATTAACCCGGTAAATATATCGGGGTTTGCCTAGAACGGTGAAGCTGTAGCTTAGGGTGAATAGCAATGTGCTTATGGTAAATAGCGTGGTCGCTGTTGAGTTGATGAATAATTTTCTTAATAAAAATAGCTGCATATAAACCTCAGGGTCGTAGATTTACCGCCATAAGGGCGTAATTCGGCATTCTAAAGGGGCTGTCCAGGGAATTCAAGAGATACTATGGTATATAGGGTGTTGCAGGTGGAGGACATAAGAAAGCCTCCTCTAGCTTAATGAGGAGGCAGCGTTTCTATTTGCATTGCTAAGTTTAAAACTTATTGTGAATCATCAGCAATGTCGTCATGCTGATCATAGTCTTTTTGTTCGCTTGAATCGATTGTAGTGCTGTCACCAGCGCTTGCAAACGTAGCTCCTTCAGCACAATCGACATACTGACCCTGCGCTTGGTTGCAGGCATTGTGTTGTGTTCCTTTGTCACCAGCCATGTTGATAGTCAGATCATTATCAGCTTCACAATCCCATTTGTCCGCAGAGAAAGAACCTCCGGTAAATGAGTCGCTGATTGCTTTAGGTACATCCGAGCTTTTCACGTAGAGAGCACCTTCGCTGGCAAAAGCTGTAGTAGCATCGCTGCTGGCGATATTACCATTAGCATCGAAATATGATCTTTTTGTGTAGGTGCCATCAGTAAATAGCGTTTGTCCATACTCACTATTGATTTTAGAGGCTGCACTCATGCCAAAGCTTTGGCCGCTGAAAGTACCGTTATTACTAATCCTAGCCATGCTGGTGCTACCTTCGACCAATTTTAGTACCACCTGTCTTTTGAAGGTACTATTGGAGCCGTCTGTTACATATTGAGCTGTAGATAGAAACTTAGTGCCGGCAGTGGTATAGCCAAGATCAAACTTGATCGTATCTTTAATAGTCCATGTTGTGCCGCCGTCAGTATCACTGCCTGCAAATACAACTGAACCCTTAGCTTTACCATTGCCAAGGCCGGTGATAATGATTTCTTCTTCCACAGTTTTGTCTGAGCACATTGTGACCTTAATAGTACCGCTGGCTTGATTGGTATTATCAACATAGAGTTGGAACGATTCCCCTGCTAATTGGCTCCCGCCAGTAATGGAAATATTATATTTTTTGCCAAATTCGATGGATGAAGATTCAACTTCCAGGTGACAAAACATAGTGGCTACATTTTTCAGCGAACTCATGGCCTCATCAATAGTTTGAGCTATCTTGCATGCTTCAAAAGATTTTTTCGTAGCGGTTAGAGCTAAACTTGTTGATGATGTACGCTGCATGCTTGTAGGTAAAGTAAGATTTAGGGCGCTTGATATATTCAATTCGCTGACCCCTGATGCTGAAGCTAAGCTCACTTCACTAGCCGCTTCATCCTCTTTTGAACCGCAACTGCTCATGATTAATAAGCCTGAGGCGAAAATACAGGTTCCAACTTTAGCTTTTATCATTTTTCATCTCCATTCTATCGAAACTAGGTGATTTAAGAACTACTAAACAACAAACTCACTTGGCGACCCATGCCAATAACTGAAGTACTTTCGGTGCGACAGCCTAATACTTGATAAATTCAGCTAAAAGTCTTTTAAGATCGTAACTTACTACAAATAGTGATGGAATAGACGTTTTTTTTTGTTTATGAGATTGATCTTAAGTAATTGTAAACATAGTCTTTTGGATCTAATCAAGGTTTGAACTGAGCTGGACTTGAGCTAAATCCAGATTAAAACTTGCGTCTTTTAGGGTATATCAGATTAATACAACAAGGCAGTCCTATTTAGTTTCTTACAGTATTGTTTGGTTTAGAATGTAGGTTTAATAATAGGCTTCACCAGATATTTGGTGAAGCCTGTTAAAGTCAATGGAGGGCTATAGTATTAGCCTATGGCTTCATTTCCGGATTCTTCCGTGCGAATGCGAATACATTCATCGAGATTGGATATCAAAATTTTGCCATCACCAATATTACCCGTTTTGGCTCCTATGATAATCGCATCAATGGCTGGCTGTACAAAGTCATTGTTCAGAGCGATTTCTATCCGCACTTTCTTTATGAGATTTACTTCTAGTTCCTGCCCGCGATAATGCTCAGGAAAGCCACCCTGTTGCCCGCAACCGAGACAGTTAGTTACCGACATCTTACGGACTTCAGCAGCAAACAGTGCCCGCTTTACATCATTTAGCTTTTCTGGTTGGATGAATGCTGTAAGTAGTTTCATGAATAAAATTCCTGCTGTTGTAATTTATTGATTAGAGAAAATTTGGAATCCTGAGTATGCTTCCATTCTATGCTCACTAATATCAAGACCAACCCTTTCTTCTTTTTCACTGACTCTGACGCCGATAATTTTTTTCAGAGCATAGAAAATAACAAGTGCTGAAGGAAAAGCTACAGCGCCATAAGCAGTGACCCCTAGTAGTTGAGTCATAAAATGATGTTCCGGATTGGTGCTGAATATACCGACTGCCAATGTCCCCCAAATACCGCAAACTAAATGAACCGAGATTGCGCCTACTGGATCATCAAGCTTTAACTTAGCATCTATAAAGATAACTGATGCTACTACTAGCATACCAGCAATAAACCCAATGACTAATGATGACATAATAGTTACCGTGTCTGCTCCGGCGGTGATACCGACTAATCCTGCCAATGATCCGTTTAAAACCATGGTGAGATCTGGTTTACTTTGTAAGGTCGATGTGGCGATCATTGATCCTACAATTCCGGCTGCAGCTGCTAAGGTAGTGGTGACAATCACGAAGGAAATATTTTGTGGGTCTGCGGATAAAACGGAGCCACCATTAAAACCGAACCAGCCTAACCACAATAGAAAAACACCGATGGTAGCTAATGGAATGGAATGTCCTGGGATCCCGTTAGATTTTCCGTTGGTATATTTACCAACGCGGGGCCCAAGGATAAGAACGCATGCAAGAGCTCCCCAGCCACCCACGCTATGAACCAAGGTTGAACCTGCAAAGTCATAAAAACCTTTAGCATCTAACCAGCCGCCGCCCCATTTCCAGCTTCCCAGAAAGGGATAGACTATGCCGACGAAGATAGCAGAAAAGATGATGAAGGCGTTGAGTTTGATACGCTCAGCCACAGCGCCAGAAACGATTGTGGCTGCTGTGGCGGCAAACATCGCCTGGAAAATAAAATCCGTGTGATAGGTATAGGCCCCTCCAGCATAATCGATCAGACCTGCTGCGCCTGCAGGTGCGGCAATGCCAAAGCCTGCAAATGCCAAGATTCCTGCTGAGCCCTCGGCAAAGCCTGGATACATCAGATTAAAACCAAAGGCAGCGTAGGTTATGAGGCCGATGGCTATGATGGCAGTGTTTTTAAATAGAATATTCACCGTATTTTTTGCTTGGGTGAGACCTGCTTCCAAACTGGCAAAACCAAGATGCATAATAAAGACAAGAAAGGTTGAAAGGAGCATCCAAATATTATTTGCGATAAATTCGCTTTGCTTAGCCGCTGTTAAAGATGCAGCACTTGCTGTAGTCGCTGCTGTTTCATTATCTGCTCCTGCAGCTATCGATGATAGTGAAAGTGCAATATATATGAGAACTCTATGATTGCGGAAAACATGGGCTAGGTTCACTTGAAGACTCCTTGAAGTTGAATTTATTGTCGAGGTATTCTTGGCTTAACAAGTCGTTTCTCCTGCCAACTATATAGAGAAAGCAAGAAGCATTCCTATATCGATAATAAATTCAAAAAATGAACAAAGGATTCATTTTCAGTCAATAAATGCATGATGATCGTTTTCTTTCCTTTGACTCACCTTATTTGTGAAAATAATTATGCTACCATTTGGTAGATTTGATTAGATAAAGCCTACATGATGGTAGGCTTTAAACAGGTTCCCAGTGACTTGGTTTTTCTATGGAGACAGCGCATGCTTTATACGATGGTTGCCTTGACATAGGGTCAAAGGAAGGAAAAGTAAGGCGATTCGTTGCTTCGTAATGCATCGCAATGAAAACCTGACCTTCTTGGATAGACCATGTTACATTGGCTGTTGCGCCGATTGTTGCCCGTGGGGAGCGGACTCTGACTTTATCGCCATTTTGAATATTTAGTCTTCGGGCATCAGTACGATTGATTTCGATCGTGGTTTCCTCAGGATATAACGATCTCAGCACGTGTGATTGCGATGTGCGGGTTTGGGTATGCCATTGAGCTGAAGTACCTCGTCCTGTTAGCAGCCAGTAGGGGTATTCATGGTTAGGCTTTTCTTTGGGCTCATTAGGTTCTGCAAAAAGGAATCTTGCTTTTTGATTTAGGTGAAAAAATTTGCCATCACTAAAGAGTCTTCTCTCATGCCCAAAATCACGCTCTGGGCTGCGGTAAGGCCACTGTATGCCGCCCATGTCCAATTGCTGCCAGGATGTGATGCCGGAAAAATCACAAGGTTGATTCTTGGTGAGTTTACTTAGGAGGCGGAATACATCCTCTGGGGTGCGCCATTGATCAAATTGATCCGCCAGTCCCCAATAATGGGCGATGAGTCGAAAAATATGAAAATCGGCTAAGGCCTGACCTGGAGCTTTAGCTACTTTTTTCGCTAGACTGATTCTTCTTTCTGAGTTGATGAAGGTGCCTTCCTTTTCTCCCCAACCAGCTGCTGGCAAAATCAGGTCCGCAAGGTTAGCGGTTTCAGTATTGTGGTACATATCCTGAACGACAAGGAAATCTAGCTTTTTGATAATTTTGCGGAAGTCGGATTGATTGATCCATGAATGTGCCGAGTTAGTAGCAATCACCCATAGTCCTTTAATGTCTCCTCTGGAAATACCTTCAATAATCTGGTCGTAAGCCCAGCCGTTTTTGTCTGGGATCGATTCCACTGGTAATTGCAAGATTTCGGCTACTTTATGACGATCTTCTGGTTCGGTGAAGTCATGACCCCCCAGCAAATTCGTGGTATTACTGAACAATCTTGATCCCATGGCATTGCATTGTCCTGTAATGGAATTAGCTCCTGTTCCGGGGCGGCCGATATTGCCAGTCATCAATGCAATATTGATGATCGATTGAGCGACCCGCACTCCCTCATGGCTTTGATTTACCCCCATCGTCCACCAGAAAGAGACTCGTTTACCATCAGCAATGATTTGTGCTAGTTTTTTTAGTTGAGCCGGGGTGATGCCTGAGGCTTCAGCTACCCTTTCGGGAGTATATGTCTGCAGAAATATGCAGAAGTCACCGAAGCTTGTGGTTGATTGGTCGATAAATTTTTTGTCGATAGCTTGCATCTCTATAAGTTGATGGGCAAGACCGTAAAAAAAAGTTAGATCTGATTTTGGCTGAATAGCGTAGTGCAGATCGGACCCCATAGCGGTTTCCGTCGCTCTTGGATCGATGACAATAACTTTAGCTTTATGTTGATTCATGTGGATTCTTTCCCACATGATAGGATGAGCAATGCAAAGATTAGATCCGATTAGTAGAATCACATCTGATTCTTCGAAGTCTTTATAGGTGTAGGGAGGTGCATCAAAACCAAACGCCTGCTTATACGCAACAACTGCAGTTGCCATGCATTGTCTGGTATTACCATCACCGTGTAGTATATTCATTCCAAATTTCGTAAGAGAGCCCAGAAATGCCATTTCTTCCGTTGCCATTTGACCGGTGCTGAGAAATGCAACGGAATGATCCCCATACTTTCTTTGAATGCCTTTAAGTTTGGTGGTGAATATAGTCATTGCTTGAGCCCAAGGGATAGAGCGCAATCTGCCTGAAGGATCCCTGAGCAGAGGAGTTTGACAGCGATTGGGGGATTGAAGAACGTCGAGAGCTTTCCAGCCTTTGGGACAGGCCATACCCAGGTTAACCGGATATTCGGGGCATGGCGTGATATTGATCGCATTGCCATCTTTTAGATGTACATTCAGTCCGCAGCCAGTTGAGCAATACCCGCAGACCATAGTTGTAGTAGCGTCTGGTTTGGTTCGCTGAGGCAATCTTCCCAGTCCATACATACCAGGTTCTTGGACTAAATCTCTGGTCAGATGGCCTTGTCTTTGTCGAAATAAATTTTTCCAATGTACTGGATTTTTATCATTTTTTCTCCTCAGCTGATTGGCTCTGAGTTCTTTCGTCTTTACCTTGGCGAAACTCAGATATCTTCTCCTCTTTTCTGATATGTGCTCCATTAAAAACTCCCGGGCATTTTATGAGATACAACTGCAGTGAAAAACAAGTAGCGCTCTAAAATTTCTCCGATGGTTGTTAATATGAATGAAATGAAAACAGTGAAAACTAGTATCTGAGGTGAAGGGAATAGCCCATTTCTAGTTTGCAGATATACCATAAAGGGAAGGATGACCCCTCCAATGATTGAGCAGAAAAAACGCATCTGTGTTATCACCAGAAGCTTGCGGTACATGAGTCTGGCACTTTGTTGGAGCAAGCTTTTCTTATGGCTGCGGATAAGGCGGAAGATTGAGCCTTCCCAGATAACTTTACTGCCACAAATTAAGCCTAGAGCGATCATAAGGTGATTGCCGGTCATATGATAGAAGCCTTTTAAGCTTTGCAAATCTTTTATGTCAATCGTTGTGATCAAGAGGCTGGTACTTAGGCCTAAAATGACAACGGAACCAAAAAATTTAATTCCGGTGATAGGGGCTCGCCAAAACTCTTTGTCACAATCTGCGTAAAGCATAATCGAGCAGATATTGCCCAAGGTTCCAGTGAAGATGACAGCAGTAGCTGTTATTGAAATTGGCAAGTTATTCATGGCTATAGTCAAGGGGGCCGGGATGATATAACTTAGCTGAGTTAGAGCATCAAAAATGAATGACTTCCAGCTAGTGACAGTATGAACGCAGACAGCTATAGAAAAGATGCCAAACATCAGAATTTCTCGACTCATCCATGAATGAGTCACGCCAAGAATAGCACGCCATGCATACAAGGGTCTTCCGAGATGAAAAATACTAATCATTAGTCCTAGGAAGCAGCATATTAACCCTATAATTGCATGCCATGATGTGCTTTGGGAGATAGGAAGAAAAAATTCAACTGTGTATATCCCGAGAGACATTTGAATCATTATAAGCATTCCAATGAGTGGAAAGTGTGCTGGTTGAGGTTTTGGCAGATCGAAGTTTGCAGGTAGTATATTGGGAGGTAAAACTTTTTTAGTTTTATAAGTGGTTGTGGGCATAGTGTAGCTGGATTCATGAGCGCCGGGGACTAGCGTACTGGATCGACAATTATCTCTCACTTGCTCTTTGTCTACGATCTTTATTTTTATGGCTTCGGTAGGGCAGGACTGGACGCAGGCCGGAGCTTCATTATTTTTTAGTCGGTCGGAACACATATCGCATTTGCGAACGATCCCAAGTTTTTGACTATATTTGGGAACTTCGTAAGGACACTTCAATACGCAGTATTGGCAACCTATGCACTGATCATCTAAGTGTTTGACTATACCTGTGATAGGATCTTTATCATACGCTTTTGTCGGACAACCCTGGAGACATGCCGGCTCTACACAATGATGGCAGGAAGTAGTGATATGCTGCTGTCGTGGTTTTTTTAGAGTGCCGCCATTACTTACTCCGACCGTGCGCCAGAGTTCTCTATCTTCTAGTCCATTTAAAGAGTGGCAGGCAGCGACGCATGACTTGCACCCAGTGCAGCGATCCATATCGACTTCAAAAGCAAATTGTTGTCCTATTTTAGGTTTTGATAGTGGTATCTTATCTTCATAAAAACGTTTTTGCAGAGGGCGTTGAGTAAATCTATGGTACTGAGAAAATTTTTCAACAGCGGTAATCTCTTGCTGTTCCTGCAGGAGTTGGCTTATTAAGTGCTCATCGATATTTAAGGACTTATTTTTTGCGGTAGTGCTGCTTTGCACGGCAATCCTCCATTATTGACAAGCGCAAATATGTCCTTCATTTTGTATTCTGCAATATGTGGGCCAGAATGATGTTAATAGAGTGGTATTCTTTGTTTTTCGATTCTTTTCCTATGATCATCAGGTTTTCTTGAAGTTGCCACTAAATGTATTTTTTACATAGCTTATAGATTATGTTTTTTCTTAACCTACTAATGAGTAGGTTTTTTCTAAACAAGCCTACTCATTAGTAGGATTTAATTTTCATTCATTCATGTAGAAAAAGGTTTGATACCTATAAATTCAAGGTATTCGAGTGACTCCATGTTATGGCATAGGTTTTGCTTTTTAAGTTTGGTGACCAGTGCTTTACTTCTTCGCTTACCATGAGAAGGAAACATATCGACATGGGGCAAACTAAAAAGATTGTTGTGATTGGTAATGGTATGGTTGGCCATCATTTCGTCGAACAAATGTTAGGTAGTGATATTAGTTCATGGGAAATTACGGTTTTTGGAGAAGAACCTCGTCCTGTATATGACCGGGTTCATCTTACTTCTTACTTTGATTCTGAGAACCCTGATAGTCTGGCTATGTCATCCAGAGATTGGTATCGAGACCACGATGTCAGTTTATATTTGAAAGATAAAATAGAAGTCATTGATAGAAAAAAGAAGGTTGTTGTTTCTTCTTCGGGTATTGTTCAGGATTACGATTATTTGGTGATAGCTTCGGGATCATATCCTTTTGTTCCTCCTATTGATGGTAAGGATCGTCCTCATTGCTTTGTTTATAGAACAATAGAAGACCTTGAAGATATAGCGAAAGCTGCGAGAACAGAGTCGATAAAGGTTGGTACAGTGGTGGGGGGCGGTTTATTAGGGTTGGAGGCTGCTAAGGCTCTCCATGATTTAGGGTTAAAAACTCATGTTGTAGAATTTGCGCCCAGGCTTATGGCTGTTCAGATAGATGAAGCAGGTGGCCTCCTTCTTAGGAAAAAAATTGAGGACCTGGGAGTTGAAGTTCATACTTCGGCACAGACCCAGTCGATCGAGAGGGGAGAAGGCACTTTTCATAGAATGAATTTTGCTGATGGTAAAGTGCTGGGTACAGATATTATTGTTTTTTCTGCAGGTATTCGCCCCAGGGATGAATTAGCACAAGCTGCAGAATTAGAAATTGGTTTGCGTGGCGGGATTGTTATTGATCAATTTTGCTGTACTTCTGATCCTGCTATTTTTGCAATCGGTGAGTGTGCTGTCTTTAAAGGTCAAACTTACGGTCTGGTGGCTCCTGGGTACAAAATGGCTAGAGTTGCAGCGAACCAGCTGGTTCGTTTAGATCAGAATATATCTCATGATGGGGTTAAACCTGATCTAGATGATGAGGCAGGCGCAGGCTCGGAATCATTTTCTGGTTTTGATATGAGCACCAAACTCAAGTTGATGGGAGTTGAAGTTGCTAGTGTTGGTGATGCCCACGGGACAACTGCAGGTGCCCGCAGTTGGTGTTATCAGGATGGGATCAAAGATATCTATAAGAAAATTGTTATTTCTGAAGACCGAAAGCATTTATTAGGAGCCGTGTTGATTGGTGATGCTCTGGAATATCATCAACTTTTACAAATGATTCTTAATAAAATGCCCTTGCCTAGTGATCCAGAATCAATTGTTATACCTCAGGGTGATGGGGGGCAAATGAAAATAGGAGTTGAAGCCCTTCCAGAAGAAGCGCAGGTGTGTTCCTGCAATGATGTTTCTAAGAAAAAGATATGTCAGGCTGTTAGTGAAGGATCTCATACCCTTAGTGCGATAAAAGCATGCACCAAAGCGGGAACCACCTGTGGTGGCTGTAATAGTTTGGTAAGTGATATTATTAATTATAAGTTGGATGAGCTCGGTCTCGATGTTAATAATGATTTGTGTGAACATTTTCAATGGTCGAGACAGGAATTATATCATTTAGTACGGGTCAACCGCATTGAAACCTTTGAAAATCTGATTGCTCAGCATGGTAAGGGTGCGGGGTGTGAAATATGCAAACCCACTGTGGCATCGATTTTAGCTTCCTGTTGGAATAAGCCTATACTGGGCGGGAAGAGAAGGAATCTTCAGGATACGAATGATATTTATTTAGCCAATATGCAGAAAAACGGAACATACTCAATTGTACCTAGAGTGCCTGGAGGAGAAATTACTCCAGATAAATTGATAGTGATTGGTGAAGTTGCCAAGAGGTATCAACTATATACAAAAATAACTGGTGGTCAGAGGATAGATCTTTTTGGAGCGACAGTAGATCAGTTGCCGGAAATTTGGAGAATACTGATCGATGCTGGCTTTGAAAGTGGGCATGCCTATGGCAAGGCTATGCGCACAGTGAAAAGCTGTGTGGGCAGCACTTGGTGTCGATATGGAGTCCAAAATAGTACTGGGCTGGCTATTAAAGTTGAAAAGAGATACCGAGGCTTGCGAGCACCTCATAAGATCAAGCTCGCTGTATCCGGGTGTACAAGAGAATGTGCTGAAGCCCAAAGTAAAGATGCAGGCATCATTGCGACCGAAAAAGGCTGGAATTTGTACGTTTGTGGTAATGGGGGAATGCGGCCCCGGCATGCAGATTTATTGGCCTCTGACCTTGATGAAGTCACCCTAATTAAGTACATCGACCGGTTTTTTATGTTTTATATCAGAACTGGTGATCGTTTACAGAGGACGTCTGTATGGCTGGAAAATTTGGAGGGCGGTATCGACTATCTCAGGCAAGTGGTCTGTGAAGATAAACTAAATATTGCGCATGAGCTTGAAGAAGAAATGGCTCATATTGTTGATACCTATGAATGTGAATGGCAGGTTGCTGTCAATGATGAAGAGCAATTGAAGCAGTTCAGGCGATTTGTAAATAGCGATGCACCGGATCCGTCGGTTGGCTTTGAAATGGAAAGGCAACAGATTCGGCCCGCATCTTTCCCAGTTATGGAGAGCAGTGATGGCGCAGCAGGAGTGGCTCGAACTTTGTCATGAACACGATTTGATTGAGGGTGGTGGCGTTTGTGCATTAGTTGGTAAGCAACAGATAGCTATATTCGCTGATGAAAAAAAAGATGAAATTTACGCTGTAGGAAACTATGATCCCGCTGGCCAAGCTGAAGTTCTTTACCGAGGTATTATTGGTGATGTTAGTGGTGAATTAGTAGTTGCTTCTCCGTTATTTAAACATCATTATTCATTGAGGGATGGTCGCTGTCTTGAGGATGAGCAGTTATCGATCCCTGTTTTCCCGTCTAAAGTAAACCAAGGGCGCGTGTTCGTCTCATTGGTTGCTTTATAAAGGGGCGGAGGGGTAGTGTTCGTGGTAGTCCGCTATTTCTTCGCTCCTTGCATATAGAACTTAACTACGATGTTATTGGTTTGTTGTGGTTAAACTTTAGGGCCCACAAACAGCATCGTCATCGTTATCCTCAAAAGTAAATGATTGATAGGTCACTTGATTAATTAAGGGATCAACTAAGCACTGTGGAAGGGCTTGGCACTGGAATATTTCAAGGTCACTACCAACAGTGGTTAGGCTACTTAGGCCGTTAATATTTGCCAGGATGGAATTATCATTGAACTTAAAGTACGCTCCTACTGAACTCAGCGAGCTTAAGCCGTCAACCTCGAGTAAAGCATCATTTTCAGTAAAGTTAAGATAGCCGGTTACTGTTTGAAGTTTAGCAAGACTATCAACCTGTGTCATTTGCAGATTCTCGACAACATCGAGGTTGCCACCGATACTGGTGACTTCTTCTATGCCGTCAAGGCTTAATAAGCCATTAAAGCTAATATTCACACTTCCTGTTATATCAGTTAGGCCTGATAAGCCAGTAAGTGAAGTTAGCTTTTCTTGTTTATAGACCCACAGATAGTCTGTGACATCTGTGATTTTCTCAAGACCCACAATTGAGGTCATTTCAACATTTTTAAATAAATCTAGGGTATTCAAAACTCCACTGACGTTACTTAGTGAAGATAGGCCAGTCAGAGCCAAATTTGAATTAATGATGAGATCTTTTTCCACTGTTTGCAATGAG
>MDTC01043400.1_pt1 | contig 12961 bp, 23 predicted proteins | sample 811181 | NCBI WGS metagenome assembly MDTC01 (sample SAMN05326644, study PRJNA326480) | marine metagenome | isolation source: seawater | place: Pacific Ocean: North | collected 2011 | reverse complement strand
AGATTGTCTGTACTCGAGTAAAAGTGTTTGTCTGGTCAATTCAACCAATTCTTTCCATTCGCGATTGTCACGATATCTACGCATCAACACATCAGCATCACTGTCCGGAGCCATCATGTGATTTTTCACCTGCAAAAAAATGTATTCTATATTCTGATCAGACATTTGCTGCAATTGATCCGCCTTGATTTGTGACACATGCTGTTGAGTTTGACCTGTGTCGTCATCATTTTTAGTTATGAGCAAACCACGTGACTCGTCAAATGTTTGTTTTGAATTTAAAACCTTCACCCCAAAATTTCATTCACACCATACATCAATGCCTCACGTGGTGATTGGTTTGGATTCATCTTCATGGCTTGTAATGACAATATCAACAATCGGTATGTATCACCACGCTCTTGTATCTGTTCAAGCCACACCTGCAAATCACTTGTAGGTGCTTCTGTGACATTATCAATCATAGATTCTTGAGCTGATTTCTAGCCAAGATCAAATTGTTCACAAGCACATCATACCTCAGCCCGGACCGGTTTTCTTTGAAGTGCATCTCATAATCAATCAACAATTTTCTTGCTTCACAAATAAGATCCATCCCATCTTTTACTTTTTTATCATCACGCGCGGTGTCAGCCTCGCGAATTCTTTGCATGTCAGCTACTTCCATAATATTATTAACCTATCAGATATTCATCTTTCCAATCACTATCATTTGTCATTCTGCGTTCAATTTCTTTGACTCGAGCTCGCAATGTGTTTGCGGCTGATTTGATATGACCTGTGTCGTGTGGTTTGAAACGAGACTCAAGTATACTGATCTCGTTTTGTAAAAATTCTTTGTACAACACCATTTCGGACCATTCTTGTTGTATCATTTGGTTTTCTTTCGCCATATATCTATATTATAACTGACAAGCATGCAAGTGCAACTGTCAATTCGTGAATATGTCTAGCACAAAGATCAACAGCAACAAACATATAAAAGCAAATATCCATTCATTCATTCAGAATATTTAGGCTTAGAGACTCCCAACGTTCCGCCATCTCATTAATTTTCTCTTGTGGACATCCATGAATGTTACCAAACTGATTTTGACATTCTATCACTACAGTTGTATACCCGTGCATGTTGCACAGTTTCAAATATGGTTCAGCCTCCCATGATTGTGAGAATGTGTTACACACAGCTACATTTTCTACACCATCAAGCATGGCGCCTAGCACTCGAGACCTACAATCTTCATGCGCTTGTGGTAGCTCTTCAGGTACAAAATTATAATTACCATCATGGTCAGTGAACCAATCATCCGCTGAAAAGCTATAAGGAAACACTCCACCATACTTTGGATGGTAATTGTAATAGGTATCGGCCAGTTTTTCTCCTAACGTGCTCTTGCCACTCCCTGGCAAGCCTCTGATTATGTACAATGTCTTCATTAGAACATGTCATCATCCGGTCGCACTGGACTGCTCCAGTTGTCTCGTTGCCAGTCGCTGATCTGATTAGTTTTGTACAAGCTGTCTACGTAGTCGTTCCAGCTGGTACGTAATGCTGCTTGATCCGCAGCTCGATATCGTTCAATCACATACGGTTTGATGTGACCAAACCAAAAGTCTGTTGCTTCTTCCCACAATGTAACTGGTCCTTGTATTATCTGATTCATACATACATGATAGTAACTTTTGACAACAAGTGCAATTATTTGTTTTCACCACCAAATATCCATCGATCCACCCAGAAAAATATGTTTGCTCCTACAAATTGAAAGGCAATCACGCTAGTCGCGATACTCCATTGCATGTAGTCTTGAAAGAACCACATGCATGGATAACACACAATGAAACCGGCTTGCCACCTGATGTTGTATTTTAAATATTTTCTCAGCATTATCTGTCTCTATCAGTTATGTATTTGTAAAGATATACAACAGCAATCAATCCAACTGGTACTGTCGCGCTCAACATGAAACTAAACCAAGGTTCTGGTATCATAAATCCTTGCAAACTGTACAGTTAATGCTTGTCTCAACACAATAACATTGTGTGGCTTGCTTTGTACTAGCACACCCAAACATTAAACAATATGATATTAATATTATTGTTTTCATATGTTACGCCCATTTGCTTGGACATGTGAACACTATGAAACAAAACATTAACAAAGTGATTGCCGGTAACATTTTAACAATATTGTCTTTAACTTTAATATGTGCAAACACAGCTCCAATCATGGCCAACGTTGTAAATGTCATGCATGGGATAAAAAAAGGATCATACACAATGCCAATAACTAACAAGAATGCAAATATAGGCTTGAGCACCCGCATCACCTGATACACACCTTCAGTTAAACCTGCTTCAGTAAATTCTTCAGATAAGGTTTGAGCATTACCCACTCGGTATGAAGAAGCTACAGTTGTTCTCGCAATCCATATGATCATTATTGACACACCTATGAACAGCTGTAAAAAATCGGATAAAGTAAAATCAAATGCGTTCATCAGTATATTATATAGTATCTTTCGTGATTTGCAAGTGTTTATCAAACCATCTAGTGTGGTTCAATGGCAACGTGATAGCACCAAAATGCAAAGCAACTCGTGACATTTTGTTAATTTTGTTTGTGTTGTTATCCAGATACTTGATCATGGATAGTTTGTTTTTGAAGTTGATAGTTTCAACTTTGTTGTGTGGTTTGTGTTTAATGTTATATTTGTATTTCATTTTTTAAGTCTCGTTAATATATCAATTCTAGATGAGTCTGGATCTAACCAGATCTGTTTGTTGATGTCAAGTTTTATACTCAACAGCATGGTGCATGTGTATATCTTACATGACAACATGGTTATGTCCCATGGTATAAGATGAGTGCTAATTGTACCTATCTTTTTCAAACATCTCACTATAAACAGTCTCATTAAATTGGTGGACCTGGCAGGATTCGAACCTGCGGCCAAAGCATTATGAGTGCTCTGCTCTTACCGCTGAGCTACAAGTCCGTCTCTATGTAAGTATTGTGAATAAAATTCCGCTGGTTGGTCACCAAAACAATCCGGACAATAACCTTTTCTCCAGACAGGCAACATGCGATCACATGTCATACTTTTGTGAACACCATTCCAGTGTGTTCCGTTCCATGGATCGTTGCTGGCACACCCTCCTGTGAGCAACACAACAACCATGGTGATATTAATCAGATTCTTCTTCATCGTTCTTTTTTACAGGTTGTGGATTCAACTCCTCAGGAGTGATACCGTTGATTAAAAACTCTCGTTGATCAGCAGACAATTCTGGTAACACATGCTGTATCAACCCGTCACCAAGCATGTAATCCATGTATTGCTCTTCAGTGATGGGCAGTTCCCATGTGCGAGTTCGTCCTGTCAACGCACTAATTCGTGATAACTTCATTTTATGATTATCTAATAATCACATGAAAAGCGCAACTTCAATCTGTTGGTTGTTGCTCAACCCACTTGCAAAAACGATCCCAGTATGCATAGTATTCATCCAGATCCTCCTCACGACCAAGCAATCCCATCTCATGAGCACGTTGACATTCCATCATGTGATCGTCATGTATGTCGTTTTCGTTCTTAATATCTTGCAACTCGCGATGAAATCTTTCAGACCGGGCATCTAGACTAGCACAGTAGTCCTCCCATGCTTGTTCATATTGCTGGTTCGTGGTCAACATAATACACACCATCAAAACAAACTAAAGCCCCGGATTGATCTTCGTAACCAACAGCAGTACCTACTTCAACTGGCTGATCGTTATGCTCGTATCGAAATTGTTCAGCCTCATCAAAATCTTCTACAACAAATATATCTTCGTAATTCATAACATCATAATAATATAGTACGTTAACAAGTTCAACTCTAATTAAACATGTTGATAAAATCTAGAATTTGCTTGAATTCATACCCGATTCTATCCATTCCAGAGTCGTTGCTGATGTGAAAAGTCAAACTACCCAACATGTCATTGAGTTGGTCCATACATTGTATGCTGTCTTCGTCGCCATTATCAGCATCAGTCACTATCTGCATCCAGATGTCGCTGTCCAACCATTTGTCAATCACGGTTATTGGGTCACTGTCTTTCCATCCACCGTATAAATCATGTTCCATATTACTCATTGCATTCTGTATATATTTGTTGTTGTATAAAGAGAGCCGCGTGGAGCTTTTGTTCATCCTCTGCACATGCGTGTTCTCTTTCCATATAATATTTGGCTATTGTATCCACAACGTCCCACGCGTCTCGTTTGGCTCTGGCGTAACCTTCTGTGTAACCGCGATTGTAACCAGACTCTTGTGATATGCTCTCAACTATGCTCTCATGTGTTGTCATATTAACATTCATAATATACTCTGTTGCTTATATATGCAACACGATTATTTATTTGGTTTCGCTATTTTTGACACGATGAACTTGAGCAACTCGCTTCTCATGATGTCTTGCTCTGTGAACCGGAACGTGTATATGCCATGCTCTTCGGACTCTGTGTCGTTGAATGTGTTGTACATCTTGCTGAATCCACTCTTGCCGTTTATGTCGCTCTGCCTAGTATCTCCTATGATCACCATCTTGCTGTCTGTACCAAAACGTGTCATGATGGTGACTAGTTCCGAATGTGTTAAATTTTGAGCTTCATCTACAATCACAAACGAGTTCATGAATGTCAAACCTCGTACATAGTTGACCGGTATGGCTCGAACATGCCCAGTGTCAAACAACATGGTGCTCACACCTGGTACCAACAACTCGTCAAGCTTCTCTTTCAATGGTATGCTCCACGGGTAAAATTTGTCATCAATCTCACCTGGCAAACTGCCCATGCTCTTGCTGGCTGATTCTATTATGCTGCGTATGTACACCATCTCCTCAACACGATGTGATTTGAGCAAGTGTAAACCCAGATACGCTGCACAAAACGTTTTAGCACTACCGGCCGGACCATCCACAAACATCATGTTTGTGTCTTTTGTGAATCCTAATTCAACAAAACTCTTGTGTGAATCTTTGAGCTTGAATTGTTTTGATATTTCAAAATTGAACTCAAATTCATTTTTATGTAAAATTTTTCCGTCTAGCTGTCTTTTTGACATCTACAATTATTTATTCAACTGACCATGATTATTGATAAATACTAGTATGCCAGTGATTTGGACAAACAACGGAACAAACAATAAATGGAGTGTTGGTACAACTGCCACGTTCACCGCCACCGGTGATCTGCCTGATTGGATCACCAGCGGAAATTTCTCCAGCACACCACGTTATGTCACGTCTGATGGTTCGGTTACAGCTGCATCTGGTGGTTCCGATGGTGTGAATTATGCCAATGGTGAACTAACTATACAGGTCGGTGTCAGTTTGGATATAAATGATTGGACAGTACAAGTGTATGACAGTAATGATTCAACCAACATACTTCGTTGGCCTGGTTTTGGCGCGGTGAGTGCCACCTGGGCTGATCCTGGTTGTCAAGCTGTTGATGCTGAGAGTGGTGATTTGACTCACCAAATCGTTAGAACATATGAACAACAGGATGGTGACAGCTGGTCTGCTGTTCAATCCATTGATCAATCAGCTGGTGGTAAGTACAGAATAACATACAATGTAACAGATGGCAATCTGAATGCTGATTCAGTCACACGGGTGGTGACTTTACCTGTACCTGTAGTTGAACCAACACAAGAAGTGGGCAATTGGGCCTCTGGTAAGCCATCAGCAAGAAATGGTCATACCGGCGCAGCCGGCAATCACTTCATGTACGTGCAGAGTGATCAGCTGTGGAACAACACTACTGGTGATCAAACAATGGGTTATTACCTGCAAATGCCATGTGCCACTTCAGGCCTACCGGCTCATAGTAGTATGGAGATCACGCATGTGAGTGGCACGTTCACATGGGAACAAGCACGATTGGATGCATTGGACCGAGGAGGTCAACTGGCTTGTATCCGATACACCTCGCAACATGAATGGGTGAGTTGCTTGAAGCAATCCGGTTGGCTAGGAGGAGTTCGTGTGCAATATCGAGCAGGTAGTCGCTCCGATGGTGACATTGACGGCAATGCCATCTCCGGTAGAATGTACTGGTATTGGACCGACAGCACCACTCCTGTGAGCATAGTGGAGACCAGCACCATGACACCGCGGGCTGAAATGACTAGACATCTGGCATGTGGTCACGCTGCCGGTACGATACAGGACAGCGTGCCGGAGACAAGTCCTTGTGCACCTGAAAGCCCCAGCCCGTGCACACAACCAGTATCACAACCGGTACCACAAACATCAACATCAAATCTTCAACCAGGAGAAATCTTACCTGCGTACCCATCATGTGGTATCACATGCAGTGGTTTATTGATGCATTCTGGTAGTATAACCGTAGGTAATGGTTCGCAATACACCCTCAATTACAGCCTAGCATTTATTCCGGCGATGCCTGCCATACCTCTATTTCAATTACCAGAAAGTCCGACCACTTCTTTCCAATATGACCTGTCTCAAAAGAGTTTTGTTACTTTTGACGATCACTCGAATTATGTGGGTGTTGGTGAATATACACATGCTGGTGATCAACTGCAAAATGCGAAAAACTGGACATTTGATAGTATCGCGATCGATCGAGGTACCCATTTTGAGTTCTGGACTGAACCAAACTTTCAAGGAGAAAAATTGATAGATGTGAAAGGTCCTAAATTGATAAGTAATGCACTGTACGATATTAGTTATCCTCTTCTTCGACCACCAAGTGTCACCGGTTCTAACTCCGGGATGCATAACTTTTTCGTCACTACTGAAAATGGTGGATTGTGGAACAATTCAACCGGTCTCTTGGATGGTCGTCGCGTGGGTGACGTGATCAATCCACTGAATGATGACATAATGTTGAGCTCAAATTATACTGTAAAAGGCAAAAATATAAACGAGATAATGACCAACGTTCCGGATGCGGCGATGGTGCAAAAGGGTAGCAAATACAACATGCATAACTGGCACACAGGGAGCATGCGAGTCACATGTGATGGAAATCCTGCAATTAAGGGTTATACTAAACTAGGAGAAGACGACCTGCATTGGCATTTTGAAGAGTTTGGTTTCATTGGTACACCAGCTAAATCTAGTGGTTATGTAGGAAACCTGTCGGGCACAGATCAACTCATATACACAGATGATCGCAGCCAGGCCGGTTGGTCAAGCACAAAAAGATATTATAGTACCAATCCAGAAGATTATGAGATAGGCTCAAATTTTACCACACCCATGCCTGCATACAGCCCATTTAATTTCGACCGGAGGTGGCGGAGCAAGAGAAGAGGTTTTACATTCAGATTTGAACCAGGAGAATGTGGCACACAAGGAAAAAGAACCACTAGCTGGAACCTCAATCGACAATATGCTCGAGCCTATTGCAAGTTTCATGTGGAAGAAGAGACATCATTAAGGTTGTATGTAGGTGGCCAGTTAGATCCATTTCGTTATTCAAAAAGGATGTACGTGTACATACGATCTGAAAATGAGAGCAGATGGAACGATCAAACACAAAAATGGGAAACAGTAGACATGTATTTGATGGAAGCACATGGTAGCCGGAACATAAACGATGCCAATTATGATCTAGACACTCGCTGCTACTACAACAGAATATACACACTTGAACAACTTCGAAAATACAGTGAAAGCGGAGGGTCCGAGGGTAGTGATGCTGCGATGCCTGAAGGTGGAATTTACGACACACACAATCAAAGCGACCCGACCGAATGGACATGGGAGGGACGAGGCTTCAAAGGTGATAATGAGGTTCTAGATGAAGCCAGGTCCCGTAACGATCCAACCTGGGGCATGAAAAGATCAATTGTTGTACCACCCGGTAGTTGGAAATTAAAATTTGTGATTGATGGTGGTAAATATAAAGACATGATGTGGAACAACAATTTCTTTGTGGAGATATGGCATAGCCCGGCCTGAGTATCTCTAACAGGTAGCATATGACATCAGACATTTTGAAAAACATTTGTGAGTATCGTGAACAATACCTTGATGTGTTCAAACGTCGCGTGAACCGTAAACTGTTTCATGCACAAAAATACAAGGACACACAATCGTATGATGAGTATGCGCAAGCGTTACGATTGTACAACATGCTAAAATATTTGTTTGACACATGTGAACAAAAAGAAGACGGATCCTAGGACCCGCCTTTGATAACTTGCCATTGAGAGGCTTACAGAATCTTCACCTTGCGGGGTTCATCTTTCTCACGCTTCGGAACGGTTACACTCAAGAGACCATTGTTGAAATCTGCCTCAATATTTTTAACCTTCATGTTATCTCCAAGCTTGAATGATCGTCTGAACGACGAACGTTTCAGCTCTTTTCGGATGTAACGAGCATCTGGATCTTGTTTGATCTCACGCTTGCCGCCACTGATGGTCAGCACTCGTTCTTCTAGATCCACGCTCACATCATCTTTGGTCAGACCAGGAATCTCTGCTTCAATCATGATTCGATCTGGATGATCTGTCACATCCACTTTGGGGTACGAGTTGTTTCCAAAAAACTCGACACCAAACTCAGTACCAAACGCGGGCATTGCTTCATTAAAAAAGCGGTCGATCATTGTGTCGACTGGAGTCAAGAATTCGTCTCGACTCGGCATCCACTTGTTAAGTGATGTATTTGTCATGTGTTTTTCACCTCCTTTCTAAACTGTGTAGTCTTAGCGAGCAACCTTCATAGAAGTATCACTCTACAATTATTTAGTCGGTGAGTTAACTTTCGCAACTGCTTACACACACGATTTTTTTGCTGATCGCTTCAGCTAGAATCTCTCTAGCAGTGGCGCTAGCGATGTTGATCTGTGTGTCTGACCAGTTGTCAAGCTCCTCAACTATTAGCTGTACTAACTTGTTTTTGTTCATTATATAAATGTCTCCTCTGTTTGCAAACGTTCAATCTGCTTCTCATGAGACTTGAGCGTGTGATCAACCGCCATTTGCAGCTCTTCACATCTGGACTCATGCAACGCGATGGTGCCAATAAGCATGTTGAGCAACTCGTCTTCAGTTGGAGAATCCGGACAATCACCCACCTTGTACAAGATGGTCTCCAGATCGTTCTTGGTGCCTTCACGCACCTGTTGTAATGTTTGTGTTATGTTCATCTTAAATTCCAAAAATTATAAACTATGTAGCACACACTTGCAACAACCAACACGTTGCATATCCAGAAAAACGGATCATGCACCGATCGTGATATGATGTCACTGATGGTGTTCATGATGTCAAGTTGCAACATGTGCCGGTGGTTTTTCTACCGCGATGAGCGTGTTTATATATTTGAGTGCGTCTTGTATGCTGTGTCGGTTTGGTAGTTGATCCCAGCTCAGGTCTCTGTCCGTTTTTTGCAGTATAGTTTGAATACTATACAACAGGTCCATCTTGTCAGATCGCACGCGCTTATTGAATGATTCCGGGTTGTTTTTCATTCTATATATGCGCGGTGTTCTTGCCTCCGGCCTTCTTGACCGCGCTTCGACCAAATCGACCAGGTTGATAAGACTTCCAGTTACCATAAGTCTCGGCGTTCATCACTTGAATAGTACCAGCAGTCTTGTGATCGTAAACCATCACGCCACGATACGGCACGTCGTTACGAGGCTCTGGATCGTTAAGACCTAGAATGTCCTCAGCAGTTGATCTCTTGTAATCCTTCATTGTGTTAATAATATGAAATGTTGTGTGTAAATGCAACAATAAAAGCCTGCACGCGCTTGGCGTGACTGACTCCGAAACAATGTATGCGCTCTTGGTTATCGAGCCGACTTAAATACATTGAACCCTTTTTGGCTGATCAGGCCTGGTTGTTCCTTAGGATCAGAACGAAGGGGGTTAACCTAGGTTAAAATGAAAAGCACCAGCTGATGTGTAACACGACGTGGATATAAAATAAGTGGGTCCCGCGGGTTGTGACATGCAGCTGGTGCTTTGTTAGAATGAGAGCAGCGCCCGCTACGCAGTTACCGCTCTATAAAGTGGTTGGGAGAGATTACTCTTCAGCCTTCTCTCAACACGTCCCTAGTTACCGCCAGAATGTCTCTGCAACTTGATAGCTGATTAGGCCGCTCGCAATCACTTGATCGTTGAGCCTCTACTACAGAGATCTTGTTCGCACTACGCTCCTAGATTCGTTGTTATGCGACAAAGGAAGGCCTTGGATTTTACTCCTCACCTCCAGGAGACATACCTATAGTTCTATGTATAGGATTGGCAGACGTGTACCACATGGCGAGTTGTTAGCTCGATAGGAGTTCCTCTCCTAGCCTCAATCACTTGATCGTCGACCCCTTGCCGCAGCAAGGACATGTGTGCCAGTGTCACTAAGGTTGTGACTTCTACTGGCGTCCAGTTATTCTTCCGTCGAAGAATAAACTATAAATTGAAATGTAAAAGAACGATGGCTGACTCATCAGCCGTTGTATGTTATATTATATATTAAGATGTGTCAATTGCAACACTAAAAAGTTATTTTTTCAACTGTTCAATGTCTCGTAACGCACGTGATTGTCTGTCACGCAGATCATGCAACTCTTGAGCACGCTGCAACTGATACTCTAATTGGGCTGTACGAGCACGCTCGTCTTCTAGTTGATGGTCTCGGTTGCGGTAGTCCTTGTTCTTACCAGAGTTGTTACCAACAATAGATCCAAGCAACGTGCCAATCAAAATACCTTCATCTCTCTTTCCAGACTGATGACCAATGATGCCTCCAATTGTGGCTCCACCGATGGCTCCTCGAATAGTGTCATCCTTTTGATTTGGTCCCCACCCGGTTGTGGAGGTGGTTGTACATGAGCTGGCCACCGCCAGCAACGAGATTGAAAATAATAATTGCTTCATATATACATTATCGTCACAACTCATGATTATTGCAACTATTTTCTTTACGTTTGAACATGGTTCTGACTGTGGCTTTTCTCACGATGGCGATCACGGTGAACACACCAGTCAAGAAGATACTGGTCCACAACACTGACATCCCGTAAAATGCCGCAACCCACAACAACAGCATGTTCAAAGGAAAATTAATCGCCCCGGCGATGATTGTGTCAAACGTTGCCTCCCACCACGCGTTGTTCCATTTGCTCTTTTGAGCCATTATACTTGCACCCATCTGATTGTTTCGCCATTCATAATCAACAGGTTATTGAGTTTGTATGCTTCTTGTACAGTCATGTGTATGAATTTATCTGGTTTGTATGGATTCGCTGGCCCGGGCCATTCAACTAATTGGTACTTGAACGTGCACATACTAGTATTATAACATAAATATTTAAGATGTCAACGTGGAACTATAATGCTAGCAATGTGAATGACACAATTGTGCACAACGGAGCAACATACACAGGTCGTACAGATGGTGGTCAAGTCGTGTTTGACACCACAGATAATGTGCATGTGGACTCAGATCTTGACGTGTTGAACAGTTTGATCAAGCAGCTGCATGACAAATTGCAAGCTGATTATTCAAGCCAAGTATTGGCAGACAATTTTCTAGACACAATACCCGTTATAACATCCGTCACAGACAAACTAGCGGTGAACAACAACGATTCTAATCCAATCAACGTACCAGCAGGAAACGCCGACATACAAATCGAACACAACGATTATGTGTATCGATCCAGGATTGACACAGGACAGACCGTGTATGATGTGGTCACAAGCTCACTAGCACAAGAGTTGAGAGATTTGATAAGTCGATTGCAACGATTGATCGACAATGTAAAAACAGCATCAATCAAGATAACCAACGTGGAATTCTTGGAACAACAAACTGTTGAACCAGAACCACCAACAAGCACCAATCTTCAAGCTAAAGTGAAGATCAGTTCCGGTTCTAGTCCCTATTTCTTTAATTATAACAAAACTTGTGCTCATTATGAAAATGGAATGTTTCATTTCATGCCGATCCTGGTACGAGCCACTTGCTCCACATTGGGTTTGAATAATGATCACCTGGGCATGTTGTTCGGGTTTCAACTGCAGCAATATGGTGGAGGTGAATTTGAGATCAACACAACTGGCATGAGCTCGATACCAACCGGCAACCCGTATCACGGTGGAGGGGAAGAAAGAAAGTACACCTGTGTGTACATACGATTGTTGAAATACACTGGTGCTGGTTGGTACAATGTGGGCAAAGACAACACACAAGCACATGACGTGTCAGTGTTGAAACATCCACTTCCGGGAGTCGCAACACATTATAATGACAGTTGTGTGACTGCGTGGGCACCAGCTGGTTATGGTACCGCGGATACGTATTTTATGAACCCGGCCACGCCTTGGACCAACGGGATACAAGTGGCAAGAAATTTAGGTTTTGATGCAATATATGGATCCGGTAGCACACACAAAACATATAGTTCTCGCGCTAGTGGTGAGCCGGTGATTGGACCAGCACACACATCACAGAACGACAATGTGTTGTGGAGCGATTTGTTTGTGGGTGGGTTCAAAATTAACAGTTTTGAAGAGTTTGGATCTGATCCAGCACATCGCTCACCTAACAGTGTTGGTGATCTCACAGATATCAACGGAGGGTTTGTGGATGTTGCTTGTGGTAGATTTGGTAGATGTGTGCATGGCGCAGCAAATCAAGCTGGTCTGTACGTGAAAGGATCACACGACATCAATGGAAAAAGCCTGGAAATTGCCAGGAGAGGCAATCTACCTGGTTGGGACCAGGTGTACAAATTTGACGACTGGCCAGCATCATGAGCAGCAAAACAGTCAGAATACACGTGACAACCACTGGTGCTCATCATTGGGCATACTCGTTGGACGGAGCAGCAGACGTGCACATGCCAGCCGGCGCGACATATGTTGACCTGAACATGGCCCAAGTGAAACCTGTTGAGCCAGGCGACATCGTGGGTTT
>MDTC01173716.1_pt1 | contig 12962 bp, 6 predicted proteins | sample 811181 | NCBI WGS metagenome assembly MDTC01 (sample SAMN05326644, study PRJNA326480) | marine metagenome | isolation source: seawater | place: Pacific Ocean: North | collected 2011 | reverse complement strand
TAATATCTTTTGCCGGGCAAACCTTCTGCATACCTACCATGTAAATCGCTAGCAACAATTTTTTGCACCATTGGGGAAATAATATTTTCAGAAGCAATCATCCCAAGTCCATTACGGTACAGATTGCCACTAGCCTTTGTAGCCTCCATTACGGCATTAGCTTTTCCTAATGTTTCGCTATTTGGTTTCCAAGCACCCGGTATAGTGGCCATGAACCGGGGTAGGCAACTAGGTCTTTGAACAAATTGATAGTTGGTTAGTTATTTTTTTTCCTTCTGGACGGTGGTCTTCTTGATGTCTGTACTTTTGATTTAGGCTGAAATTTAGGTTTATTTGAATTTCTTTCAGAGATAATGGTATTTGTTGGAATACCTCTTTTTGATAAGTCTAAGGTGTGTGCTGGACGAGCTTTTCCCGGAATCTTACCGGTAGGCCTTGCACCAACGCCTTTCTTACGATCAATGTACCCAGGTCTGCCTCGATAAGCGACTTTACCAATTAACCGCTCCAAAACAGGAGTACCCGAATCATCTTCTTTAGGACGTTTCAGCCACCAACCGTCACCTAATGGTTTCAGTCTTGGTGGACGTGACTTTGCCAATTTATTACTACGTCTTTTCAATCTTGATTTAATTGCTTTATCTGGCTCATTTGGTAAGTGCTCTGTCATCCATCCTGGAAGTCCTATATCGAGTACTACTCCGTTCACGGAAACTAGTATTCCAGACAGTAGTAAATGAGTCCCAACAGGAATATTATCTCGCTTTGGAACTACTTTGAAGCGTTTCATTCTCTTAGCATATGCAACCATGGCTTTTTGATCTCTGTGCCTGATTAATTTCCTCTGTTGGCGCAAAACTCTGCGGCTTGTGGAATGAGTAGTCAGTAATATAGCAGTGCCAATTATGCCTTCCATTTGACCAACTTCTGTGAAAACATATATCCCAATAAGGAACCACAGTGGCGTAAGAATAAAGAAATTAAAGACAAATGATAATTTCCCAGGTTGATATCTTGGAGTCATTTGTTTCCTTGTTGCTTCATGAGCGGTAATTAGTAGATTAGCGTTTATTGCCTCATCCATACCACCTTTAACACCGAGTGCTGCTACTGAATTACATGGTGCTTGATTAATCCATTTCTTCATTGCCTTTCCTTCACCGTTAACCAACGCAACCTCAAACTCCTCAGCATCAACAGGTTGACCGAGTATTGCAGAAAGCGCTATGACTCTTGGATCATATTTGTCACTTTCATTTAACTCCGCCATTATTGAACGAGCACTATGCCAATCACCTTTGTCAATCAAGCATAATGAAGCAGCAATTCTAGGTCTTACTCCGGTTGGGTCAGCCCTTACCAACTTCAAAGAAGTTTCCAAAGCCTCATCATGCATTCTTTGGGCACGCATGAGTGAAATCATAGACAACTGAGCATTGCGGGAAAGTCTATCTTTGTTCAAGTAATCATTATTTGGTTTAGGATTCCAACCCCTAATCATCTGAGTTAAATGTTGCAAATGAGTGATGCAGGAATTATTTTCCCAATCCCAAAAATCATCCTCTGACACATTACCACTCCATGGGTCTAACCATTCACACACAAACGCAAGTAGTTCTGGTTCATCATATCCTTCAGGTTGCTGAAGTCCGTATAATGCATCTCTAGCAGCATCTAATCTACGAGAAGCCATGTGGCCGGTGGCGATAATCATTCTTGCAATATCATCATCACCACCAGATTGGGCAAGTACTTTTCTTGCTTCTTCTATAGCTGAAGGCCAAAGTCCTCTAAGAGCCAACTCCCACATCCTAGCACGTCCTTTTTCGAATCTAATTACTGATTCGTCACCTGATAAAGAACGGCGTTGGAATCTAATAAGGGTATCAAGATCTTCTTGTAGAGCAGCTTCGTCAACCATAGTTCTCATCCAATCTCCACCAGCAATTTTGACTGCACCTTCACGTCTTTCATCTGGGTTAAGGTCAAATCTCAAGTTTCTCAAGTGAGTAAATCTGATTATTGAAACTAACCATGTTAGCAAGAATACCAGTTGACCAACGGCAATAAACATCCAAGTAGCCAATAAACGCATACCTTCATCGAAATTATTTTTCTCTAAAGTGTCAGTGAAGGGCATTAGACTACCAAATTCTTTGTAACAAACTAACAGTAATAGCAAAACAGTATAACCAGAAAATCCAGCGAATGCAAATTTCAACTGTCGTGTCTGAGCGTCAACCTCTGTACGAATATCCCTTGGGTTATCAATCACAACACCAAATACTCCACCAAAACTTTGACCCCCTAACATCAAGTTTCTGGTCAATTCAAAAATAAATGCCAGACCTACAATAGCAATGTTTAGCGACAAATATAGTGATAGAAATTGTGGCATGCTCTTGATAAATTCCCAGTGAAATAAAATTTCAGAAATCAAGTCTATACGCTCATATATTGAAAATCCAATGATGCCACCATAATTTAGAACCTCAGCAGAATTGTCTGGGTCATTTAGTAGAATATGCAATACCGTAACAATTCCATTTAGCGCAGTAACTGGCATAGTGATCAGGAATATAACCAGCAATAATGAAAAGAATCTGTTGAGAATTCTTGGTTTATCAGGATCTATAGGATTTTTTCTTCCGTTAGCTGTACGCCATTTACCAATAAGAAGCATATTCCACGAAGCACCCATTATACGACCATAAGCAAAAATTGTTGGTGACATGAAAACCAACATTGCCAGAGCTAACCAAAATGGTTCAATTACTGCACCCTCTGACTCTTGCAGACCATACATTAGAGAAGCAATGGTAATACCGACAATTATGAACAGAGTAAAAGTACGACGAAAGAAATTAACTATTGCACTTTTGTTGGCTTGGCTACGGTTTTTAGAAAGTTGGGCATTCATTGTTTCCCAAGGTGATATCAAAATTGGGATTCCAACCAGCACCCCTATTAAATAAAGAGTCGGAGTATAGAAATAGTCTGGATCGAAAAGGAATTCACCAATTAATATCAAAACACCTGTCATACCCATCATATACAGACCTAAACCATATCCTACTGAGCCTTCAGACAATAAATCTCTAGCATCTTCATTATTTCTGGTGACGCGATGAACTTCATACAGGTCATCATCTATCTCAAAAGCAACCTGTAAGTTTGCTAACTGTATTGGAATAAACCATTTCCACATCATTAAAGCTGCCAAAAAACCCAGGAAAACTGGTGCTAGATACATAATATCAAAGCCTGCATCACTAGAACCTTCTGCAGAAACAGCCTTTGAGAAAAGTTGGAAAAAGACAAAAGAAAATACTAGCCATAAGCCAATCTTCTTCTTATCCATGAACTAGCGATTTAATGTACGCACATGAATACTTCGGTGATTAGTTTCTATGTCTAAGCAAAAAACGCTCTATGCGGTCGAATGCTTCATTCAAAACCTCAATATTTGGCAGATAAACAATTCTAAAATGACCCTTACCTAATTCCTCTGAAAAACCACTACCGTGAACAACTAAAACATGTTCTTCGTGTAGTAATTTTAACACAAAATCTTTGTCGTTTTCAGACCAATGCTTATCTACTAACTTAACAAACATGTAGAATGCACCACCAGATGATTGAACTTCTAAGCCCTCGATATTAGCAATTCTAGCCACACAAAGGTTCCTTTGATGGATAATTTTATCGGAATATGATTTCATCCAAGTGCGGTCTGAATCCAGTCCGGCTAAATATCCTAATTGGGCAGGTGTTGAGGCACACAGTCTTGAACGTAGTAATCGTTCAATGCCATCTCTTACCAATGTAAGTCTCGCTTTAGGGTCATGAATTCCAAGATATCCAATTCTCCAGCCTGGTGCATAAAATACCTTGGATACACCATTCAAAACAAAAACCGGCACATCTGGTGAGAGACTGGCCACACTTTTTTGTTCACCAGTAAAATCTAAACCGTCGTAAATCTCATCAGCAATCACAATACAATTGGGATATTTTCTAACGATTGATAATAGTCGAAAAATTTCGTCTTTTCCTACAACAGCGCCGCATGGATTGTTTGGATTAATCAATACTAAGAGTTTAACAGAATCCGACATTTTGGCTTCAATATCATCAAAGTCTAATTTCCAACCGTCATTTGGCTTCAGCTTATACTCAACTGTTTCTGCCCCATACATTTGTGGATAAGCCATGTATGGAGGATAGTGAGGACCTGGAGCAAGAACTTGGTCACCTGCTTCTAAAGTCGCAGCAAATATAATCTGCAACGCTTCAGTTACTCCATGACAAACATAGATGTCTTCTTGCCTTGCTGGCCAGCCTTTCCCCCTTTCATCCTGAGCTATTGAGGAGCGTAACTCTGGAATACCATATGATGGTGAGTACCCATTACTGCCATTCCTCAATGCATCTACATATGCTTCAACCATGTGTTTTGGGGTTGGTAATCCAGGATAAGCAATCGGATCTCCAATGTTAAGTTTCAATATCTCGTGACCTTCTGCTTCAAGTTTTGTTGCAGGAACTACTACATCTCGTATAGCATATTCAATATTAGCGGCTCTTGCAGCAACTGGGATTTGTGCTCTAACCATTATCTCAACTCAGATCTTCAAGGGTCATTTTTGCCATCCTCAATACGGCGGAGAAATGTTCTTGTTCAACCGGTTGAACAGAGAGCCTTTGTCCTTTTCTTACTAGTAACATACCTTCGCATTCCGGATTATTCTTTACTGCATCTAGAGAAATAATCTCTTCTAAGCGCATGACTGGCTCAATATCAACCATCATCCAACGCGGATTTTCCGGATTTGCTTTTTCATCAAAATATTTTGAATTAGGATCTTGGGCAGTAAAATCTGGATAACCCTCTTTGCAAACTCTAGCAATGCCGGCAATATGTGGAGGTTTGTGATTGGAGTGATAAAATAACACTAAATCGCCCATTTTCATCTCATCTCGCATCATGTTTCTGGCTTGATAATTTCTAACACCGTCCCAATGAGTTGAACCATCGGCAACTAACTGCTTGTAAGGGTATACATGGGGTTCAGACTTCATCAACCAGTAACCGGCCATATCGTGTCCAATAGTTCCCGCTCTTTTGAGATTTGGATTACCAAGCTTCTTTGATATCGTCAGAAATCGCGGCATCTAAAACATCAACATCTGACTTCTTGCCAGATATTAGCCCTAACTTTCTTGCCATACCAGTTGAACTGCTTCCTGCACCAATCCCCATTTTATCTAAAGTCACGAATATAGCTGGTAATAAAATCAGAGCGCTGGCTGCAGCAACCCATAACAAAATCAATATTACAGTAATGAAAGGTTTAATTTCCGGTATTGGTATTTGGTAAGCAGTTATCATTCCCAAAGATGTGACAACCGCAGCCTCAAATAGTGACATTCCGGTTCCAACTGCTGCACTCTTGATAGCTTTTATACCTCCACCTAATTCTCTAATTCTATTAGATATGTGAATCGAGAAGTCAACACCAACTCCTACCAAGATGGAACCGATCATCACCGTAACTAAGGAAAGTGTAACGTCCATTTGCCACATTACTAACCACTGCAGTGCAACTGTTGCAATAACTGGTGAAGTAGTCCAAAATGAATACTGGATATCTTTGAATACAACTGCTAGGACAATTAGTGTGAGAATAATTGCAAAGGCAAGCGAAGTATATTGGGAGCCAACAATTAGTTGGTTTACTTCAATAGCCGTTGCTGCAACACCTGTTAGATGTTCTGCTCTACCACTATCTACTGATCTAAACGAATCAGCATGTTGGTTTACTTCTTCAACACTTGACGCTGTTTCTGCAACTGGTATGAACGGCATGTCAACATAAATTAAGGTTCTATCAAAATCTTCATTGATAAAAATCTCCCTGGTTTCGTCAGTAATTGAAGCATAAAATACGTTAAGCAGGAATATTTGAGATTGCTTGGTACCTGGCAGGCCATAATTATCCGGTTGGATAAGCAAATCCCAAAATGAAGCATCCGCTGTGACTTCTTGGTTCAATAGAACCTCAGCAGTCTCCTTTATGTCATCGGGTAATGGTGTCAGGTTGACAAATTCATAAATTTGAGCCCCCGAAACAGTCGGCGCAAACCCAGTAGATTTCATCAAAAACACGATGGAGACCGCAGAAGTATCTTTAACGGTATTTAGTTTACTTTCCAGTTGATCTATCCGTTTAAGATTCTCCGCAGGATCGTCATTTCCAGTATCAGCGTCGTTAGTATCACCGGTAACATTGGCATGGATAAGTACCATACCAATTTGTCCGGCATTAAAATCTTCAGAATACTGCTTCATTTTGATTACCGAATCTTCTCCCTCTGGAGCCATACCAAGCAAGTCGATATCTTCCTGGACATTTGCTTGACCTAATGTGGCAGAAATCAAGATTAGTAGTAGGAATACGCCAATTATGCCTTTATTGTACTTGACTGGGGCTTCGACTAATAATTCGAAGGCTTTGAGCGGCGGGTGTTTAGGTTTACGTAAATCTAGTAACAATGTAAGATTAGGTACCATAAACATCGTTAGGACATAAACAACAATGATGCCTCCCGAAAGTGCAATTCCGACTGTCTGTATCGGAGCCATAGGAGTAAAAACTAGAGAAATAAATCCAATTACAGTGGTAACTGCTGACAAAAATACCGCTTTTCCAGTTGAGGCCAGCGAAGCACGCATCTTTTCTGACTTAGTACCATCTTCTTCTGCATACCGATTAGTGATGTGCAAACCATACGAAACTCCTAACGCTAGTAATATTGGACCAACTATGATGACAGTCATTGTGACTTCATAACCCGTCGCGCCAATGATACCTAAGGTCCAAAAAACGGCACATAACGTCGGTAGACCAGCAATAATCACCACCTTGATGCCCTGAATGGGTCTTATTCCTGTAATACCTGTCTGCAATAAATCAGAGTGAAATATGAATAATCCAAGCGCCACGAGGACAATTGCTGTTGGGAATATTTCCCAAAATAATTTGAACGAAAATTCAGTAACTGCGTTAGTAATTGGCACCGGACCAGTCAGGGTCATAGTCAAATTAAGACTGTCCCAGTTACACAAGCCAGATTCTGGATCAGGTACGCCATCACCATTTGTGTCGTCACAGTATCGCTCTTGGGTTCTAAAATCGTCCAATTGTTTTTGGGTTTTAGCAATCAAGTCGTCTGCTTCCACCTCATCAGAAACAGCAACCGCCATAATCGCTCTATCTAGCAAACCATCTGGTCCGCCACAATCTCGCTCTCCCCCAGTACAGACATCTCTGGCTAACTTGTCTAAACCTGGTGTAGGTGTACCGTCGTCTTCATACATCTCACCGATCACTAAGTCGATAGTAGTTTGACTAGGAATTTCATACGAACCTCCAAACTGATCATCGGTCTCGGAAATTATCGTATTAAGCGCATCAGCAGCATCTGCAGTAGCACATTCATCTAAACCCGGAGCACATCCTAGTTGGCCAAGTTCAGTGATGAATGCTTCTCTTACCCTTGGAGCGCTAGAATTGACTTCTTTCAGTACAGTTGATAGAGAAAGAATGTAAATTACATCATCATTTTCCGAATCTGATAGGTATGGATTAAGTTGTTTCTCTACATAACTCATCTCTTGCAATATTCTTTGGTCGGTAATATTCCGTGTTCCTGATTCAACATAAATAATCATCACGTTGGTAGACCAATCTTCTTCCACAAGTTGGATTAATTCAGCGACTTGACTTCCCTCTGGCAGGTAAACTTCCATATCACCATTAACGTTTAGAGCCGGGTCGGGATCTTTGTCAAAGCGTGTGTCATCAAGAAATCCTGATTGTGTTACAAAGTAAGCTGTAAGCAATAGAAAAATTGTAATTACCGCCACAGGATATCTAGTTATTGCACCAGTTGCGCCACTCTTTTGCCATTCTCGCTTGAAGCGGTCTGGCGCTTCTAAAACAGCATCAATAGCATTTTTGGCACGGAAATCCTTGACACGGGCTGTTAAATCGACCGCCCCTGTTTGAATTTTCGCCCGACTATACTCAGCCAAAGCACCGATTCTTTTAGAAAATTTACGACTTTCCATAGAAGGTTCAGGATTATCTTTCCCTTCTACCATGGTCTTACCGTGTTATCCCAAGAGCACCCTCTTCTAATGCTTACCGACTGTATGACTAAACATATTGGTAATCAGGTACTTATCCGTTGGTTTGATATCATGTAAGTATTGGGCAGGTTGGACCCGTACTGTTAACGAGCGTGGGGCCGGTGAGGCATATGCCAACTCCAAGATTGAATGAGAAAAGATGGTCAGTAGACCTAGAGAAGAAAATCCAGACCGAGCATTCGTCTGACGCAGTTGAATATACTAAGAGATATGGGTTTAATCCAGACTCTGGTAAGGAGATATTTGTTATCGATACACCGCCACCATATCCTTCGGGAACATGGCATATTGGTGCGGTAGCTCAGTACTCAATGATTGATGTAATTGCTAGATCACAAAGATTGCTAGGCAAAGAAGTATACTTTCCTTGGGGTGTTGATCGCAACGGAATCAATATAGAATTTACAGTGGAAAAAAATACCAAAAAGAAAATGAAAACCTATGACCGGGCTGAATTTCTAAGGCTGTGTCAAGACACTATCGAAGAGTTCACTCAGGCCATGAGAAACACCGCTAAGAGGGTTGGTCTATCGTGTGATTTTGATAGAGAGTATCTTACTGATGCGCCTAATTACCGCGCAGTAACTCAATCTATTTTTGTTGAATTATTCAAAAAAGGCACCATTATAGAGGACTTGAGACCAAATATCTACGACCCTGTTGAGGGTACTACGATTGCTGATGCTGAAGTGGAAAGACTACCACGCAAAACGAAACTTATTGATGTTAAATGGCAACTAGACGATGGTAGTGAACTGATTATCTCTACCACTAGGCCTGAATTAATTTGTGCATGTGGTGTTGTAGTAGTTCATCCAGATGATGAAAGATACCGTCATTTAGTAGGCCAAAAAATCACCCTACCTTTACCAACAATTGGACGTGAAAAGACAGTCCAAATTATGACTCATGCATCGGTAAAATCTGATTTTGGTTCAGGAGTATTGATGGTTTGTTCATTTGGTGACCAGAATGACGTAGCCGTATTTCGTGAACTTGGACTCACTCCATTTCAGGCCATCAATCTCGAAGGACGCATGACTGAAATTGCTGGTCAGTGGTCTAACATGACAGTTTCAGAAGCTCGTAACTCTGTTATTGAGTACTTAGAAGAACACGATAAGGTGGCAAAAATTGAGGAAAGGAATCAAGAAGTTCCCGTATCGGAAAGAGGTAAAAACCCTGTGGAAATTATTCTACTCAAAGAGTGGTATGTAAAACAAACTCATATCCAAGATAGAATGAAAGAATTAATTGAAGACATTGAATTTCATCCGCACAGGAATCGACAATTCCTACTTGATTGGATGGATAATATAAGCATTGATTGGCCAATATCTCGCCGCAGATGGTACCATACTGAAATTCCGATATGGTATAGCGAAGATACCAAGCATATCATAGTGCCACCCTCTGGAACTTATGTTCAACCATGGAGAGAATCACCACCTGAAGGTAGTCGAGTAATAAATCGAGAAACTCGTCAGGATATTGGTGCCTATTCAGCAATGTCAGCAGATATGGGTAAGATTATTGGTGAGGAGAAAGTATTCGATACTTGGATGGATTCATCAAATTCGAATTTATTTGTTAGTGGATACCTAAACGAGCCCGAGGTATTTGAGAAGTCATTTCCAACTGCACTACGCCCACAGGGCAAAGAGATAGTTAGAACATGGCTTTATTACACTCTACTGAAGTCTGCCCTGTTACTGGATAAACCAGGCTTCAACCATGTTTGGATTGATGGCTTGGGAATGGACCCTTGGGGTAGAAAAATGAGTAAATCATTGGGCAATGGTATTGATGCTGATTCTGTGCTTGAGTGTGGTGCAGGCGGGCGTACAGGCTCATGGAAAGTTAAAGGTCCAGAAAAAACTGTTAGCCTAAGAGCGAATAAAATTGGTAGTGAATGTTTCCGTTTGTGGAAAGCATGTGATGCCCAAGTTGGTGATGATTTCCATATCAATCCAGAAGAAATCGAAAAAAGATATTTTGGAGTGTTAACCAAATTGTTCAATGTCGCAAGATTTGCCTCACAGTTTGATGTTCCAAGCGACCTAGACAAGAAACCAGATAGTTTGAATATTGAGGACGAATGGATATTATCAGAGTTTAATTTGATGATGACTGAAGTTAAGTCATCATGGGCTAAGTTGGATATTTACACAGCCACTCAAAACCTGAAAACCTTTGGTACGGGAATATTACCAAGTCATTACTTAGAAATGGTGAAATCAAGATTATATGATGGTGATACTGCAGCCGCATGGACTATTCATCGAGTAGTGAGGGATTTTATGACAGCATTTAGCCCGGTATGTCCGTTCTTTACTCACCACATCAGTAGCACAATCTATGGAAAGTCTGCTGTCGAGGTAGATGAATTTCCAAGCCCAGCCATATCCAATCAACCACTCGAAGAAAAATTGAGATCTGTTACCACAGATTTACAGTTATTCAATGGTGACGTTTGGGCAACTAAGAAAGAAAATGGGATTTCTCTAAATCAACCAATTTCTGGTATTGTCATACCTGAAAGTTTACATGGATTCTCTGACATTCTAACTTCAATGCATAGTTTAGAGTGACTATTCTTCTTCATTAAATAAATTTAACAAACGTGTTTGCTTAGTTTTTGGCGTATCTAACTGCCCTAGTCTAAAGCCAATCAATCTGATTTTACGGTCCTGTTGAGCGTTATTAGCAAATAGCCGCTTTGCCAGACCAGTAAATACCTCATCATCATCCATGGCAACTGGTATTGACCTACCATGTGTATGAGTTTCAAATCCAGTATATCTGATTTTTACTTCTGCTAGTCGACCAGAAACTCCTGCTTCCCTCGATGATTTCATCACTCTACGAACTAAACTAAGTAATGATTCGAGAACTAATTGATGGTCTTCTTTATCGAAATCAAAGGTATGTTCCTTGCCTATTGATTTTCGACTTCTTAGTGGACTAATTTCACTCGATGTTTTCCCTTCATAAACCATCATAATCCAATTCGCAAACCTTTCACCAGTTATTCTGGCGAGAGCAATTTCCCCGTAACCATACATTTCATCCACACTAGTTATGCCCCATTCAGTTAACTGGGTGGCTCTTTTCTTACCAATCCCGGGTACCTCTCTGATATTCCTCGATTCGAAGAACAGGCTTACTTCGTCTGGAAGAATTCGAAATATACCCTTAGGTTTATTCACCTCACTGGACATTTTTGCTAGTATTCTATTTGGCGCAATACCAAATGAAGCAGACAAACCAATCTGTTTGATTATCTCATCTTGTAAATCCCGACACAATGCCACTGCTGCATCCCAATCACCGGATACAAAATCAGTAACATCCAAATAGGCTTCATCGATACTTGCTTGCTCAAAATATTCTGCAGGTTTCTGTAATATTTGCATTACTTTACGAGAAGCTCGAGAGTATAGACCACGACTACCTTTAATGTAGATTCCATTGCCATATGGTGCTGCAGGACATCTGCGCCATGCCTCACTAATTGCCATTGCTGACCGAATACCAAATTTACGAGCCGCATAGTTACAGGTCGAAACTATGCCTCTTCCTCGACCACCTTCGGGATCTGAACCAATTATTAGCGGAATAGATTCATCAAAACCATGATGTAAAGTTTCAACAGCCGCATAAAATGCATCAAGGTCACAATGAACTATAATCCTCGGTTCATTCATGGTACCACACTATGTGTAAATCTTATCGCCATAGGTTATTGAAATTAAGGTTAGCAAAGATGGTTTTTGTTAACAATATAGTCACATTTCTTGCCTTTCAAAACAGCCATTATATTTTTGGAAATATCAGTACCAACCCGTCGTTGGGCTTCTATTGTCGCTGCACCAATATGCGGTGTACCATGAAAATTTGGGTGTTGACATAATTCATAATCTGCGGGAACTGGTTCAACCTCAAAGACATCTAATGCTGCTGTAGTCAATGTTTCATCGTTAAGTGCCTTGAGAACATCTAATTCATTGACAATCCCACCACGTGCACAGTTTACAATATGATTGCCACATTTTACTCCGTCTTGTGATTTACCGGGCATTTTGTTAATCATCTCATAATTAACTAAGTGGTGAGTTTCTTCAGTTAGGTTACAGTGAATCGAAATATGTGTACAATTAGAGAAGAGATCCTCTACTGATTTGTGCAACCTAGTATTCTGACTTTTAGCCACTTTTGGAGGCAAATACGGGTCAAATGCGTGGACTGTCATCCCCATAACTTGAGCTATCGCTCCAACCCCTTGAGCAATCCTACCAAACCCAACTAATCCAAGGTTCTTTCCAGCAAGTTCTGAGCCTTTCATGGCTTTCTTAGCCCATTTTCCGTCTCTAAGTGATCGGTCAGATTTAGGGACTTTGCGAACCGAAGACAAAAGGTGACCAATAGTTAATTCAACCACGGACTGAGTAGAGGCTCTTGGTGCATTAACAACTGGTATGCCTGCCTTTCCAGCTGCAACTAGATCAATATTATCAACTCCTACACCGGCTCTGCCAATAACTGATAGGCTTGACTTTGAAGCAGCAATTACATCAGCGGTAATTTTAGTTGCACTTCTAACGATTACAGCATCGAAATTTGATAAAACACCGTTTAGTAATTCTTCCATTGAGTAAAACTTTACCACTACTTCATGACCACTTTTCTCAAGCAAAGATTTTGCCTCATCAGAAATACCGTCTGTAACCGCTATTCTGCCCATGCT
>MDTC01141778.1_pt1 | contig 12963 bp, 14 predicted proteins | sample 811181 | NCBI WGS metagenome assembly MDTC01 (sample SAMN05326644, study PRJNA326480) | marine metagenome | isolation source: seawater | place: Pacific Ocean: North | collected 2011 | reverse complement strand
CAATATTAGTCCATTTTTGTCCACATGATTCACAAATATACATATAATTCATTTTTTCTTCATTATACTTAATATATACAATATTACATGGTTTTTTAGCTTTATTTGTTTCACATTCACTATTTGGACATTTAATATTTGGATTATTCTCAATTCTTGGTAAAGTTAAATCATTAAGTAAATTTTGATTTGTATTTAAAATATTACTAATATTTACATCATATGTTGTTTTATAAATACATTTTTCTTTAATCGATACTTTATTTCCACATTCTTTACAACCATTGTAAATATTTTTTCCTTCATCAGTATAAGTAAACATAAAATTATCACAATTTTCACAAATATTTTCGTTCATATTTTAATATATCTTATATATTAATAATAATAATAATTCAAATTTTTAAATATTTATCATGTAAATATTGATAATCTATTGTTTCATATATATTATAAATTCCTATTCTTACAGATAATTTATCTTTGTATTTTTCCATATTCTTTTCTATTTTTTTGATTATATTTGTTTTATTTTTTTCAAAATATTCAATCATATCTTTCTTAAAATTATCAAATTCTTCAAATTTTGTATTTAATCTTCCTAAAATAAGTGAATTATATGTATTATATTCAATTGCCATATTATAATCATTATGAATATGCATTTTACTTGGAACTACTTTTTCATAACCTGGTTCATTACATAAAGGATTATCATCTAATAATGATTGAATTGTAATTAATACATTGATAATATCCATTGCAGATGTCCAAGATGGACCCGACCATGTCCCTAATATCGATAAACAAACCTTGCCATTTACATATATATTTGGATGTATTCTTACTGTATTCTGTGGTTTATAAGTTACAACTGGAGGTTCAAATGGATATTTCTTAGGAAATTCAATTGTAAAAAATAAATATGCATTTTCATAGATTGTATCTTTAGGACCAATTATCATTGCTTTTGCTCGAAACATGTCTTCTTCATCAAATTCTATAAATATACCTTGTTCACTTAGATTTGCTTCTTCGACTCTTTTCATATCAATGTTTATAATACGTTTTAAGGCTGCTTTCATATTTTATATTATTCTTAATTAATTCTTAAATTAATTAAGAAAATATTGGCAAAAAACCGTAAAATAATTTGGATGGTAAATTATGTAAAATAATTTGAAATTTTTTATAGTTTTTCTTAGTATTAACAAACAAATAAAAGAACAATCGAACAAACAAAAGAATAAAACCAAAACTCTTATCAAAATGACTTCTCACAACTTTAAGCTCACCATCACCAATGATATGATCCCTCGTATGATTGGAAAGGGTGGAAAAGTCCTTTTCAATGAAGTCGTCAAGAAGTCCTTCAATGATTTTAAAGAAATTGAAGGTCACAAGTCTCAAGAATTAATCAATTCTATCAAGAAAGGGGATAAGAAGATTAATATTCGTATCAATATCAAGGAAATGGGTAACAACATTGTTGCAACCTGGAAGGACAATGAAATCCTTCAAGATTCTGAAAACAATCACAACCTTAATGTTGATCTGAATGAAATTATCAAGTATAACCTTGTATCTCTATCTGAAAAGGTAGCAGCAAACGTAGTCGCAAAGAAAGAAGAGGGAGAAAAGAAGAAGATTTTCCGACAAAACTTTAACTATCGAATGGGTCTTGAAGATTGTAGTATTGGACAATTCATTGGTAATGGTGGAGAAGTTATCAATGAATTTAAGAAAAAGATTGAAGAAGAACTTAAAGTTGAAAAAGCATTCATTAAGATTCTGAATTGGAAGCCTGAAATGCTTGAAATGTATCGAGCAATTGGATTTGATGAAGCATATGATAGTCTTGAATATTTCCTTTTCAAGGTTTCATTTCTAGGAGGTGAAAAGTCTGATATTCTTAAGGTTGAAAAGATGCTTATTGACTTTGTAAATAGAACTGCTGGGGATGATGATAGTGATAGTGACAATAGTGATGATAGTGACAATGACAGCGATGATGATGATCCCGAAGATATCGATTAAATATAATAATTATTAATATTAAATACTGTTTTGCCATCATGGTGTGAAAATAATTGTTCTTTAGAATTTATGTTACTTAATTGTGTAGAAACTTTAACTGTGTTATTTTTTATTTTATGTGTTTCAGAACACATAATCCTTCCAAAATTATCAATGCCATCATAGTTATTCGGGTAACATACATCAGTATAATCTGAATTATCATAATTTGTATTGCAATGATCACATTTTTTTACACATATGCCATTATTTAATTCATATTCATCCGGACATACTTCAATATATTGTTCGCCTGGACCATTATCTGATAAAAAATCACCAGGTTGAAATCCCTCAATTACTTTACCATTCTTTCTTATATTTTCTTCTTCATGTAATTCTTTTCTTTTCTTTTCTAATGGTATTTTTGTAGGTGGAACAAAGTTTGGAAATTTAGGATTTGTTTCACGAAATTGTACTGGATTATTATCATCTTTACCTATTTGGGATGGACCCCAATATCCATCAAAATTTATTTTATTATCATTATTTACTTGGGTTAAATATTTTTTTGAATCTGTTGATAAATATTGTATTAAATCGTTTTGTAAACTATTTATATGATCATGTTGTTTTAGAGCAGATTGTTTGTTCTTTTTTAAATTTTCTAATGGATAAGAATCACTGTATTGATAATGAACTTGTTCTAGAGTTTCACCATTACAAAAGTCGCCAGGATTTATTTCTGGTTTTACTGGTTTATAATTTGGATCATTGATGCAAGTTTTTAACATAGAAATAGCATTATCTTTTTCTGGATTAATATAATTGCATGTTTCTTGAAAATTGATAATTTCAGTATAACTCATTTATATATTAAACTATTATAAAAAAATAAATTAAAAACAATTTTTAAATCTTTTTTTTCTTAATTTATGGGGTTTATTTGATCCCTCTTCTAAAAATAAATTATCCCATTCTTCAATTGTAAATTTATCTCCCATAGACAAATTACATCTAGAACATATTGGTTTTAAATTATTTATATCAAGTGTCCCACCTTTACTTTCTGGAACATCATGACCAACATGAAAATCAAAAACATTTATTATATTATCACACCAATGGACATAACAAGGTGATTCATATATTTTTCCAAAATTCTTTAACCACACTTGTTCACGTATTGCTTTTGGAATATTCGATTTCCGAACTTTACGAATGGATGATCGACATTTCATTTTATTATAATATATATTTTTAGTTTTAAATTAAATATTTCTTATTTTATATGAAAAATAAAAAAACAAAAAAGAAATCTATGAAAAAAGCAAATATGCCTAAAAGGTTATCACCTAAAGGTAATTTACCTAAAAGGCTATTGCCTAAAGCAAATATGCCTAAAATTTTTGTTATTAATCTTAGAAGAGATAAAGATAAATGGGAAAAATATAACGATGATAGTCGATATATAAGATTTTCTGCTTGTAATGGTGTTGAAGTAAGTAAAGCAAATCCATATTATAAACGTTTAGAAATTATGTGGAATGCTGGAGATAAAAAGAAAAAATGTACAGCAGGTATATTAAATTCTCATATGTCTATTATTAAGAAAATTGTTAAGAATAAAATAAATCAAGCTTTAGTTATTGAAGATGATGCAATTGTTGATTTTGCAAAACTAAAAAAAGTAAATTTAAATAAATTACCACAAGATAGTATAGTATATTTTGGCGGAACATTACATCCACCAGATACTTTTAAAAATAAAACATGGAGTCATGCTAAAACAATTCGTAACTTTAAGAAGGGAATAAATAAAATTAATCCTGAAAAATTTAGAATCTTAGGTGGTCATGGTTATTATTTTCCAACTTGGGAAATTGCTAAAGAATTACTTGATATTGTTGATAAGAAAAAGAAAATGAGAGCATTAGATACTGAAATGGTAAAATTACAAAGGTCTGGAAAAATTAAATATTTTTATTATCCTGCACTAAGTTATTTAAATATGGAAGATGCTAAAAAAGGTGTTCATGCAATACATATGGAAAGAGATATGAAAAAATATTAAAATTACTTAAAAATATAAGTTTATAAATAATTAAATAATTATGGTAAAAGCAGCAATTGGTATTGATCTCGGAACAACTTATAGTTGTGTTGGTTGGTGGAAAGAAAACAGATGTGAAATTATTGCAAACGATCAAGGTAATAGGACTACTCCTTCTTATGTAGCTTTTACAGATAAAGAAAGACTTATTGGAGATGGAGCAAAGAATCAGGCTTCTATGAATCCTGAAAATACTGTATATGATGCCAAACGTTTAATTGGTCGTAAATTCGATGATCCAATTATTCAAAATGAAATTAGTAATTTTCCATTTGAAGTTGAAAGTGATAATAATAAACCTAAAATTAAAGTAACGTATAAAGAAGAAGAAAAAACATATCACCCTGAAGAAATTTCATCAATGATTCTAACTAAGATGAAAGAAATTGCAGAAGCTTATATTGGCAATGAAGTAACTGATGCTGTTGTTACAGTTCCAGCTTATTTTAATGATTCTCAAAGGCAAGCAACTAAGGATGCAGGGCAAATCGCAGGTCTCAATGTTCTACGAGTTATTAATGAACCTACAGCAGCAGCAATTGCGTATGGATTAGATAAGAAAGGCGAAGAACAGAATGTATTAATTTTTGATTTAGGTGGTGGTACATTTGATGTATCCCTTCTCTCTATTGAAGATGGTATTTTTGAAGTTAAGGCTACAGCCGGTGATACTCATCTAGGTGGTGAAGACTTTGATAATCTACTTGTAAATCATTTTAAAGGTGAATTTAAAAGAAAAAACAAAGTTGATATTTCCGATAATAAGAAATCTGTAAGGCGACTCAAAACAGCATGCGAACGTGCTAAAAGGACACTATCAAGTGGTGCAACAGCAAGTATTGAACTTGATTCTCTATATGAAGGTATTGATTTTTTTACTAGTATTACACGTGCTAAATTTGAATCCATTTGTATGAATCTTTTTCAAAAATGTATTGATCCAGTACAAAAAGTTTTAACAGATGCAAAATTAAGTAAGAGTCAAATTGATGATATTGTTCTTGTAGGTGGTTCAACCCGTATTCCTAAGATTCAACAACTAATTAGTGATTTTTTTAATGGTAAAGAACTATGTCAAAATATTAATCCTGATGAAGCTGTAGCATATGGTGCGTCTGTTCAAGCTGCAATTCTTGGTAAAACAATTGATGATGATGATAAAGCCAATGATCTATTACTTCTAGATGTTGCTCCTCTTTCACTTGGGATTGAAACAGCTGGTGGAGTTATGACGCGTCTTATTGAACGTAATACAACTATCCCTACAAATAAATCTCAAACATTTTCTACTTATGAAGATAATCAACCGGGTGTACTAATTCAAGTTTATGAAGGTGAAAGGACTATGACAAAAGATAATAATCTACTTGGAACATTTAAACTTGAGGGCATTCCTCCAGCACCAAGGGGTATTCCTCAAATTGAAGTTGCTTTTGATCTTGATGCAAATGGAATTATGAAAGTTGAAGCGAGTGATAAGGGTAGTGGTAAGCGAGAAAATATTACAATTAAGAATGATAAAGGGCGACTTTCAGCAGAAGATATTGAAAAAATGGTTGAGGAAGCAGAGAAATTTAAAGATGAAGATAATAAGATTAAAGAAACTATTGATGCTAAAAATGAATTTGAGGGATTACTTTATCAAACTAAGGCTACAATTGAAAAGAAAGAAATGAAAGAAAAACTAGATGAATCTGATCTAGAAACTTTAACAGGTTTAGTCAAAGAAAATGAAGAATGGTTAAATGAAAATATGGAAGCAACTAAAGAAGAATTTAATAGTAAGCGCGATGAATTTAATACTACTGTTCAACCAATTATGACAAAACTATATGGAGATATGCAAGGTGGTATGCCAGGGGGTATGCCAGATATGTCAAATATGCCAGATATGCCAGATATGCCGGGGGCAAGTGGTGAGCCAGAGGCAAGTGGTGAGCCAGAGGCAAGTGGTGAGCCAGAGGCAAGTGGTGAGCCAGAACCAGAACCTCAAAATCCAACAATTGATGAAATTGATTAAATTAAAATAAAATATTATTTATAATATAATGTCTGATAATAACTCTGATTCTAATTATGATGATGATTACAGTAGTTTTTTTGATTATTTATCATCTGAACGTCGCAATGGTTCGATATTTGTAATATGTATAATTGTATTTGCTATAATAATAGGTATATCAATTAGTTCTGAAAATAATAAATCTATTATAATTTCAATAATTTTAAGTATATCGTTATTTTCTATATATTTTGGTATTCAATATTCTGACTATAGTTCTTTTGAAGAGCAATATAATAAAAGACAACAAGAACAAGAAGAAGCAAAAAGACAACAAGAATTAGAAGCGAATTCATTTTGTGCAATGAACCCAGATATTTGTTTACATGGTGGTAAATGTCAAAATATAGGTTCAGATAAACAAGGTTATCGTTGTAACTGTACCGCAGGATGGACAGGTAAAAATTGTAATACATCTAGTGATAATTCAGCCGATATTGATTCTAGATGCAATGATCCTGTAACTGGCGAGAAAAAACTAGGAATGGAATGGTGTGATGCAAATTTTGATGGCAAAGGTGGAAAATGTGTTGAAAGTACAAAATACAGTATTGATTGTCCTGTAAATCGCGATGGAACACCAAATTTTAAATATAATGAATATGGATGCGATGTAGATAATGAAGAAGTATGGTGTCCAGAATCTAATGTAGATGGAAAAGGTAAATGCGTTGTTAGAGCTGCTGGGAATATTGGTGAACCATGTAATGTAGCAACAATTAGTCAAGATTGTGGTGGTAGAAGATGTTTAGATTGGCATAATGGTAAAAAAACATGTGTTGCAAATAATAATAATAACAAAGTTTACAATGCTAAATTAGATAAATGTATTGATTATAATTGTAGTAAATATGATGGAGATATAAAAAATTGTTCAAATACTTTTTATTGCACATATAATAGTAATAATGATAAGTGTAGAGTGAAAAATAGAGAACACTGTCAGTCAAAAGATTTTAATAGATGTGAAGATGATAATAATTGTGTATGGGATGATAGTCATAATGTATGTCATGATAAAAAAGGAGGTATAAGTATAGGTGGCGATTGTATTAGTTACAGTAGAAATAAAAATGTTTGTAAAAATGCATTAGAAGATTGTAAATATGAAAATAATACTTGTACAACAAATCTAGGAAGTAACAAAGCTAAAGATAATGATTTAATTATAGATGTTTATCAAAAAAAAACAGGAGTCATAGCATCTTGTCCAGATAAAGATAAATATAAACCTATACTAGATCAAGATTATTGCATACTTAAAGATTATACAGGTGTACCAATAGTAGCAGTAGTAGTACAGGAACCAGTAGTACCAGTAGTACAGGAACCAGTAGAACCAGTAGCACCGGCAGAACCAGTAGCACCAGTAGTACCGGAACCAGTAAAACCAGTAAAACCTGTAGCACCAAAAGAACCTGCTGAACCAGTAAAACCAGTAGCACCAAAAACACCAAAAACACCTGAACAAAATGCTTTTACAGTAGGTGGAAGAATTAAAGAAGCATTTACGTCTCGAAGAGAAGGATTTGTAGTAGGTGGTTTATCTGAAATATAAAATATTAGATTAATATATATGTATAAACTTATTTCTTGTGCAACAGCATTTGTATTATTAATATCTAGTGTTGTCATGCATTTTTTTGTAGATAAAAAAGATGAATTTTTAGAAACTCTAAGTCATGAACAAAAAACAAAATACAAAACTATTATTTATGAAAGATTGAAGATTTATATTTTTGGTATGATATTAGGATTATTTTTAGGTATATTGTATTTATATACATATTCTGAAGAAAAATTTAAAGTATGTAAATTTATTGCAATTGTTATGCTTACAAAATTGACATTCTATTATTTTTATCCGAAGAGTGATTTTATGTTATATCATTTAACTGAAAAGGATCAAATAAAAGCATGGACAGATATGTATCGTAATTATAAGAATGCATGGAGAAATAGTTTAATTGTAGCAATTATAGCTTACATTTTACTAAGTTTCAGTTTTTAATTATTTAAAATTATAAATATTAATTAAATATATGGAACAACAAAATAATACAGAAATGAATACTGAACTTAATAATAATGTTCAAACACATCCATTATTCAGATTAATGATGCAAAGTATAAATATGATTCCGCAACAAGATGGGATTCCACCACAAGGTATGATGAATCCACAAGGTTTGATGAATCTACAAGGTATGCCAGGTGATATTTTACAAAGAACATTTGAAGAACAACAACCAAAAGAAAAACCTTGTTGTAATAAATTTATAGAAGAATTACAAAAAATGGAAATTATTCAAGAAGATGTAGATAATAAATTATCTTGTTCTATTTGTTTAGATGAATTTAAATTAGGTGAAAGAGTCTTAGAATTACCTTGTGAACCTTCTAAGCATTATTTTCATATTAAAAATGAAAATTGTGAAGGTATTATTCCATGGCTAAGTCATAATAATACTTGCCCTATGTGTCGATATGAATTCCCTACACCTGTAGAAGAACCTGAAGGGCCCGAAGGGCAAGAGGAACCGGAGGGACAAGAAGTTGAAATGCCTTCAATGGACACTGCTATGTCAGAGGCTTCAATGCCACAGGCTGAAATGCCACAGGCTTCAGAAGAAGGTCCCCAAGAATTAAGACCAATTCTGACACCTGAACAAATAGGGGAATTATTACAAGAAGAACCACAAAGTTTAAATGATATTCTAAGGGCTGTTTTATTAAGAAGAAATTTAGAACAAATGGCTTCAGCAAATACTAATATTAATGCTTCAGCAAATGAAGTGGATTCAGCGAATATACCAAATATAATAAATCTTGGTAGTATAATGCCACAAATGGATATTATTCGAGATGGATTTTCTGATAGAGATATTGATGAAGCTCTAAGAAGGTCATTGGAAGATTAGTTTAATATAATTTATTTCTTTATTTTTATCTATAAATGAATGTTCAAAATATTAACAGTTTACCTGATTTTATAGATAGGTTTATTAAATTTAATCATGATAAATTAATTGAAATTTATGATGAAGGTATTAAGGTTCACGCTGAAGGTTTATTGTATTTCCAATGTAGTAAAGAAAAGAATAATGTAGATGTTTTCTTTTTATTTAGAGAAAAAGTTGTTGAAATGATTAGTGAAGAATCATGGGAAATGTTGAAACGGGATGCAGGGGATAAAAAAATATTTTTAATAAAAGAATCTGAAAATATGTTTATTTTGAAGATTTAAGGGCGTTTAATTATTTTGTATAACAGTAATTTTCAATTCCATAATTTTGACGGTTTGGTCCTGCGAGACCTTTACAATTATCTTTAACACAAGTTGGATCTGGTATACCTGAATCTTTCATAGTTCTACAAGCTCTATTATTATATCCATGATTTGTACAATTTATTTTAACATTTTCTTTACCTAGATATTTATACCATTCAAATCTCTCATTACATGTATCACTATTTATTTGCATACTAGTGCATTTTTCCTGGTCTGCTAGTGCCGTATTACATATTGGAATTTTTTGTCCTTCAGATGGTTTACATTTTTGACCACGTTCATTAACTCCATCACATATATAATATTTTTCTCCATCAAACATATATGTTTCTTTCATGTCAACACCATAATCAAATTTACAATCGGGATTATATGTAAATACATTAGAAAAAGTATTTTGTCCACGAGGACAATCAGGCAATGATTCAGGACATTCATTTTCTAATGAACAATTAGTTGTGGGATAAGTATTTCCAGCTATTACACATTTGTTACCATTCCATACACAAATATTACCTTTATTTAAATTACAAACTTCTTTGTTATCTTCATATCCATATACACAAGCCCATGCCTTTTCACAGTCTGAAGCATTTTTCATATTTTTACACCCAGTCTTCTCCAGTGATGTATTACTATCACCTTTTACAAAACATTTTTCACCAAAATGACAAGAATTTGAACAAAAAGAATCTACCATTGATGCTGTGCATCCAGCCATTAAAAGCTTGTGTTGATGGCTGGATGCACATAGCCCACATTTTTCGCTTCCTTCTTGTCTAGAAGCAGAACATAAATTATTTAGTGTAGTAGTACAATTAGAGGGAATAGTAGAACTAGTTTCTATACCAACACTAAAACCATCAACTAGTCCATTTGTGCAACCACATCTACTTACAAGGTGATACAACACGAATGCCACAATTGCGAGAATTAAAACGTGTTCAACTTTTACTCCAACCATTTTATAATATATATATATATTTTTTTTTCCAATAAATTAAAGATTTAACTTAATTAATTTATTATTGCTGTTTATCGCAATTTTATTGCTGTGCACATTGGACTCCATGTTGACCTTCTTCTTGTCCTTCTAAATTCAATTCTTCAAGTGTTTTATAATATTCTATATCTTCTGCTTCTCGATCACTGTATTTATCTTCAACATTAAATACTTTTTTTAATATTTTTCTTTTCTCGGATGTTAGTCTATGTGGGAAAACGATATTGAAATTGATTAATAAATCTCCATATAATATTCCATTGTCTGTTAATAATGGCATACCCTTTCCAACAACTTTCATGATATAATCTGGTTTAATAATCTTATCAATATTCAAATATATATATGTATCATTCAAATGTTTTAATTTATAAGTTGTTCCACACAATGCTTCTTCTAATGTAATATCTACTTGAGTAAATAAATCATTATTTTTTCTTTGAAATTTTTCATGACCTACTTCTTGTAATTGAATAACTAAGTCTCCTTGAACATCTAATTCAGGAATATAATCTCCTTTTCCTTTTAATTGAATATCTTTTCCACTGACATTTCCTTTGCTAATATTTAAATTATACCGTTTCGTTTGTGGAATAACACCCTTTGTATCACATTTTTGACATTCATATCCTGGAATAATTGTATATCCTTTTTGCTGACATGTTGGACAAGGTCTTCTACTTTGTTGAATCATTGGACCCATTCTTACAGTTTCTGTTATAATCTTTGAACCTTGACAAGTACCACATAATTGTTTACCATTTTGTAAATATCCTTTAGCATTACAATGTTTACATTTTGCATTTGTATTTATTTTTACCATTTTTGTTGCACCAATATATAAATCATCAAGTGTAACATCAATTTTTTCAACTCTAACTGTATTTTGTTGACCTCTTGAACCCATAGATCCACCCATCATATCAGATAAATTAAATATACCACCAGGCATACCTCCTGGCATGCCTTGGGATCCAAACATAGATTCAAAAATATCAAATGGATTACCACCGCCGGCTCCTCCTCCATCTAGTGCTTCATATCCTCCTAAATCATAAGTTTTTCTTTTATTAGGATCACTCAGTATTTCATATGCTTCACTAATATCTTTAAACTCTTTTTCATCTCCACCTTTATCAGGATGATGTTTCATTGCTAATTTTCTGTATGCTTTTTTAAGGGCATTATCATCTACACTTTTTTCAACCCCTAATATTTTGTATAAATCTTTCATATTATTAATTTATCAATATATATTTTTAAATAGTGTTAAACATATTATAATAAAAAATAGAATAAACTTGATATAATTATTACAAATGGATAATTTACATCTAATAATTGTGGGTTCCATAAGAATCGATTGTATAATGGATTTATTAAATAACTCAATAATGATCTAATATTTATAACAGTTTTTCCTAAACTATTCGGTCTAAATAATATTCCACCTACATTATATTCAACATACACTATAAACAATAATGTTATAATTATAAAGTAATAAAAATAATTCATATAAATTATAAAAATAAATTAATTTTATTCATAGATATTTACTCATAGATATGATAATATGAGTTTACTCATAAACATGGTAACTATAACTCCATCGATCTGATATATTATGTATACTATGTTTTCCCATTGTATCATCAATATATTCACTGTCTAAAAATTTATCGAGAATATTAGATTTTCCATCTTTTAATACTCCTTCCTTATATATATATTTATTTTCTTGTAACTCGCCATATAATAAATAAAATTTACAAGATTTATTATTATGACTATGAATTTTTGTTGAATGATTCGGTTGCCATCTAATAAGATATCTTTCACGAATTGTAGGTAATCTAAATCTTGTATAAAATGTTTTATTATTGAAAATTCTTTGTATCATTATATATTTATAATGATTATCTTTTTAATATTATTCTTGAAAATCATTATTCTCTATATTCATTATAAATACTTGTGAAATATGTATCACTTCTGATATGTAATAATATACAATCATTTACAGTTTCAATTGTATAAAACCAATTTGTTGGTATATACAATAATTTATCTTTTTTTAATTCTACTTTTATTCCCCATTTTTTTCTTTTGTCAGAAGTTAAATATTCTTCATGTTTTGGATTGTATAAATATACATCACAATCGTTTTGTAAACATCCTAAAACGAGTATATTATTTCTATTTTTTTGTAATCCTATATTATTTACACCTTGAAATATTGATCCTGAATATACTGTATTAAATGAAAATTGATTTTTAAATTTATCAAAAATATCATTGCAAATTGTATTTATATTTAGTTCTCCAATTAATTCAGGTTGATTATAAATATTTATATTTTCAAAAAATGCAAAATCACTATATCTTATGACTCGATTTGTATTCAAAAAATATTTTAATGGATTCTCTAAAAATATCTTTTCTAAATTGAAATCTTTTTTAAACTCATAATCTAT
>MDTC01253233.1_pt1 | contig 12964 bp, 15 predicted proteins | sample 811181 | NCBI WGS metagenome assembly MDTC01 (sample SAMN05326644, study PRJNA326480) | marine metagenome | isolation source: seawater | place: Pacific Ocean: North | collected 2011 | reverse complement strand
TTTCAAATTAAGAATTTAGGTCTTTCCATAGCAACCTGTTTTCAGCTTGAAGATATTAATGTTCATTCTTTTCTTGAGAATAACTTACACCAAAAAGTATATTTTCCAGGTCGCTTTGAAAAATTAGAGAATAATAAATTAAATAAATTAATATCTGATCAAAATGAATTATATTTAGATGGATCTCATAATTCCGATGCAGCGGCTAACATAAACGATTCTCTTCAATCTTTGCCTAAAAAGAAACTATGTATTATTATTGGAATGCTTAATACAAAAAATCCTAAAGATTATATAAATCAATTTTCTGATATCGAGAGTATTCATACAATCAATATACCAAATGAAGAGAACTCACTAAGTGCGCTGACTCTTAAAAATAGTATTCAAGATATATGTCAAAATACTTTTGATTGTGAAAATATAGAAATAGCCATCAAGGATATTGTTTCAAAAAATCCAGATGCACGAATTTTGATTTGTGGATCTCTATATTTAGTGGGACAAGTCCTGAAAAATAATTAAGCGATCGAATCTTCTATCCACTCTACAATAGCTGACTTTGAAACAGCACCAACTTTTTGAGCAGCCGCTTCACCATTTTTGAAAACAAGCATTGTGGGAATTCCTCTAACCCCAAATTTTGTTGGGCTCACTGGATTTTCATCAATATTGATTTTAGCTACAGTAATTTTATCTTTCATTTCATCAGAGATCTCTTCAAGAGATGGTCCAATTTGTTTACATGGTCCACACCAAGGTGCCCAGAAATCTAGAACAACTGGTTTGTCTGATTTTAATACTTCTTCTTCAAAAGTTGCGTCTGTTACATTTATTGTAGCCATAATATTTTATCCTCTTTGATTGCCCTAAATGTATGTATTAAGGGCAAAAAGTCAAGGTCATAAAATCATCAATATGTGTATAAGTTATTGATTTTAAATGTATAAATTTAAATTTTAATGTAAGGATCTTTTCATATATGGATGATTGCGTCTTCCATATTCAGCCATTGCTTCTTGAATCAAGGTATCAAGTATTTCTTCACTAATCTCTTTATTTGAGTATTTATCAAATGATTTTTTGACGAAATCTACTAACTCAATATCTCTACATGAATGAATGAATTCAAGAAAATCTTTTGCATCTACAATATCGTTTTCATCCTTCATCCTAATTTTTATCTTTTTTCTTTATAGTAATTACGTTTTCGTCTTTTTTTACAACTTTATCTAAATTTTCATCACTATATTCAGTGTCTTGAACTTTTTTTGCTGCAGCTTTAAATGTCTTATTATATGATTTTTCAAGATCCTCAGCACTATCTGAAGCCGAAGTAATTTTTTTCCTTACATCATTTATATGCTCAGCTAGAATTCTAACTGATCTAAAGGCCCCTTTTACAATCTGTAATGTTTCATCTGCGGCTTTAATATTTTCATGCTGCTTCCAAAGTTCATTGATTTGATTAATGTATGGATAAAAAGTATTTGGGCCAACTATAATAATTTTTTTTGATTGTGCATAATTGTCTAAATCTTTCTGATGAAGCTGAACACATTTACGCGCTAGATTTTCATGAGACTCACTTGGTAGAAACATTAAAACAAAATCCATTGAGTTTTTTGCTTTTTGATAGTTCTTTGCAGATAATAAATCTACATGATCTAGAACCTTTTTTCCAAATTCAGATTCTAATCTCTCAACTTTTTCATAATCTCCAGCTTGACCTGCATCTATTATCTCATCGTATTTTGATAAAGGAGCCTTAGCGTCACACAAAACTTTTTTTTCTTTTGGAAAAATTAGAGTGGCATCAGGTTCACCTGTGATTCCATCTTGTTTTTTTCTAAACTGAACATTTTTTCCTTCAACAAATCCTGATGAAATAATTATATCCTCCATTATTTTTTCAGCATTCGCTCCTCTTGATATATTCGAATAAGATCTTTTAATATTTGCATCAGAATGCATCTTTAGGATCTCCTGCTCTTTACTAATTAACCTTTCTTTTTCAGAATTTACTTTTTGTTGTTCTGTTGCAATTCTTTGCTCTTTTTTTGTAAGTTCATCAAAATAAGGTTTCTGACTTTTTTGTGTAGAGTCATTTACAGATGATGAAATTTCTTTGAGCATGTCCTCCTTAAATTGTGTTTTATCTTTATTATTTTCTTTCATAAGCTCAATTTCTTTTTGCAAAAGACGTTTGTCAGACTCTAACTCTCTAACGGAGTTATCAATTTTGAAAAGTTTTTGGTTGCCTAAATACCTCTGTATAAAAATGCCACAAAGTAAACCAATAAATAATGCTATTGAAGTTTCGATCATGATTTTAAAATCTTCTCATTTTTTTCAAATAATTCTTGAATATAGTCATCGATTTCTTGAAGTCTTTCCTGATCAATACCTTCTTTTTCTCTTAAATTGTCTATCTCCTCCATGGCCTGAGGAAGAGTATTCCACGGACATTTCTGAGTCGTCATTAATTTCTCTGCAATCTGTTTTTCTCTTTTGATAAGCTCATTTTTTGGCAGAAGATCAGGATTTTCATTATATAAAACACGCTTTGCAAACTCTTTTATTCTTACATCTGTTATTTGTTCAGCAATATCATATTTTTTATCATCTGTTACAGAGTGGAAATCTTTCATTAAATAATTGTCCTTATTATCTGGAAATCCGTTATAAATTTGTTCTTCAACTGGTTTTTCAGATTGATCGGAGCTATAACTTTTCTCTTCAGCCATATCAATTATCAAATTTTCTATTCGTTCAATAAAATTTTTATTTTCCCTAACTAATTTCATTCTATTTTCGATTACTTTTGGATCTTCATCCTTATATTCTTCTGAATGAAATAAGTATTTTCCATCAAGTAAAATTGGATTTTCATTTGCTTTCACCAAATGAAAGCATTTATTTTTTCCTTTAAAAAGTTTTTTTAATTCATTTCTGTCTAAATCAAAGACAAACTCTGGGTCAGTTTTTAAATCAAAACAATATACATGATTTTGATAACTTGGATTAGTAGTTAAATAGGCAAGTCCATTAACATACTCTTTTCCGCGGAACCATCTTGAGGCACAAAAAACTTTATCTTGATCTAAGTATTGGTAAACATCCTGCTTTGATAGTGTTTGTAGTGATGCTTCCCAAACATCAGGACATTTATCTTTGATTAATTTACAAACTTCCATTGTGGCCATTACATCACTCAATGCATCGTGTGCGTTTTCGTGAGCTATGCCATTTGCTTTAGCAAACAATTCAAGTCGAAAAGAAATTTTCCCAGTATCATCATTAAGTGGTCTAACAAAAGAGTTTGGCGCTACGCTCGCAGCGGTATGAAGCAATTTCATAGCGTCGCCTCTTTTATTGCCATTAGTATTAGTTAGATAAGGAGGTAAAGCTGACTGGTATAACCCTTGACGCAGGAAGGATTCATCAAACGCTAGACTATTAAAGCCAATGAAGACAACTTCTCCCCATGATAGAAATCTTGACTGGATTTCAGCCATCAATCCAAAGTTAGATAGCTCTTCATTTTTAAGTTGATCAATAGATGTTCCATTTACTAATAATGCTCCGGGATGAGGAACTGGATATTCTTTCTTCATTCGACCGCGAATATCAAACGAGTCAATTACATTGAAGTTTTCATCTGTGAGTACAGCAGCTGCTTGAATAATTGATGAGAATGCAGCACTAAGTCCACTTGTTTCAAAATCATAAAATACAAATTTTTTCATTATATTGGAATATCCTCATCATATAGAAATTCTAAAATCTCAATTTCAGTTGGCAAGCCAAAATGACTTGCTCCCAGTAATTGTATTTCTTTTATAGCTTTTTCTTCACTTATCACATCATTCATCATTTCATTCCTAATCATATCTGCTTCATAAAAAAACCTAAATTGTTCAGGAGCTGATTTAATTTCATTCCATTTTTCAAGAATTCTGATGGGGGGTAAAGCATGACCGGCGTCATCATAGGTAATTTCTTGCATGAAGATTTCCCCTGCAACTCCAATTTTTTCATTGGCCAAATCATTCTCTATTATCTCCATAACATCATCAAAATTCATTTAATTACCTATTTTATATTGATTCACATAACATGTCGTAGGTTTAAAACATATTACTTTACCAACAACTTTCATAAAAGATCTTCTTTCCATTTTCAATATTAGACAACGCCCATTCACAAAACTCAATGTCTTGTTTTTTATACCTTTTTGTTGCTTCGATTTGAAACTGATGGCCCCAAAAAAATCCTCCCTCACAATTAGGAAGCTCATCATTTTCTACAACGTTCTTTAATGTTAATACGTCTTCTTTTGAAAGATACAATCTTTCGCGATTGAAAACTCTCCTCGATTGTGGATTTTTTTCATGAAATAAATTGGTCATATATACTTGCAATCGAGAATGCTTTCTCCAAGTGTAACCTTCTGCACACCCTAAAAATTGTGCTGTTTGATCTAATCCCATTGATTGCAACTCACCCTTTCAACTGTAGTCTCTGCTGGAAAATAATTTCTTATTCCCAAGAAACTGAAAGTTATAAAAAAAATAATAGTCATAATCACAATCAGCTCCTTATTAAATTTACTGTAATTTTTAAGAAAAATAGTCTTATAAGACCATGTAGCAAATGCCAGTGATGCAAGAAAGAAAATCATCACTGGCAAATGTGAATTATAACTATCGATTAAGATAGCTATAACTAATAGAAAAAAATAAAATCCATAGTATAAGATTATTCTTGATATTGGAGTCGTGCTCATATTATTTTTCACCTAACTTTGTTGCTAATTTTAATAAGTAAGAACGTTCCTCTGGTGTAGTTGTCTTGTACCACTTAAAATATGCAGCAGAACCCTGCTCTCTCAAATAATCTCGGATTTCTGTATCATTAACTTCAGAAACTTTCATTGTGTCTTCATCAATTGCTACACCATTTGAAATACCTCCATCTCTATACTGTTCTTCAAGCTTGATAACAAAGTCGTCCTCAAAACTTTTTCCACAATTAAGACAAGATTTATTTCTTACTGAATTTAAATGTCCACATTCATCACAAGATTCATGTCGAACTGATGGTACAGGAAATTCATAATTACAATCAGAGTTTGTACAATTATTTGATCCCCTTGGAGACTCTGTAAAACAAACAGGGCATCTTTTAAAATTTCCATCTCTTGGTGGGTCTCTATATTGGGCACTCATTTCATTTCTTACTCTTAGTGCGTATTCTTCAAATACTTTATGAAATGGCATTACAACATATGCGTAAGAGTCATCATCAGCACCACGTGAACGAACAACTCTGCCCATAGCTTGCCTGAAGAATAATTCTGTTTCGGCATAAGGAAGAAAAACTAGAACTCTTAGACGATCAATATCAACGCCCTCACTAACCATATTGACTGAAACAAGCCACTTACGATCAGATTTTTTATAACTTTCTATCAAAGAGGATGATGATTTATCTTTAGAGTGAACAAGAACAGGCTTTTCTTTAAGATATATTTCTATAACCTTTGCCATATATTTTGCAGTGGGAATATCAGGAGCTATAACTAATGCTCCAGCATCAGGCATTAAGTTTCGGCATCTATTGAGTTGGTCATTGGCACTAAAAATCATTTTTGATTGATATGATTTTGGATCTGGTAAACCATTTTTTAGATTGACTATAATTTTGGCACACCTAAATAGATCTAAATTTGTGGTTAATTTATTTTCTTTAAATTGACTTCTATCACGCACTCCTTCACTTGAAATTTCAGCTACAGTTTCTCCTTCAAGTTCGTATCTAAATTTGCCTTCTTCTTTAGAGAATGTGACTGGTCGACAGTAGCCTTTATCAACTGCCTCACCATAAGTAAGTGTATAAGAGCCATCAATTGGGTGTTGTATATTTCCTAAATTATCGACAGAAATCCATAGAGCATCTTCTCTATCTGATCGAATGGGGGTCCCTGATAAAATTAAAACATATGTTGCATCACTAAATGCTGTAGCAGCTCCAGATCCCCAAGCCGCTTCAACAGCTGCGTGATGCTGTTCATCGCATATCACAAGACATTTGTCTTGCTGACATATTTTTTGAAAAGCTCCTTGAAGATTTTTTACTGACTGCCATGATGCACAGATATCAAAACCATGACAATCTAGATCACAATTTTGACCCGTCATGCGCGTCATTGGCTTATTGGTAAATTGCAAGAAATCAACTGCCCATTGTTTAACTACATGATCCGTGGGTGCAATCACTATAACTCGATCGATTTCACCCTTATCTAAAAGTATTCTTGCTATACTACAGCTAAACTTAGTTTTGCCAGAAGCTGGGGCAGCATTAACTAGAAACTTATTTCCATTATCTTTGTTTTTAGTGGCATTGTCTTCCAATAACCACTTCAAACATTTTTCTCTAGCTTTAGTTTGCCACTCTCTTTCCTTGAAAATCATATTTTTGATCCTTTTGAAAGATTGCAAGCAGGACATAAAGCTTGTCCATTTTTCAAAGTAGTTTTTCCTTTTTTTGAAAATGGCTTTATATGATCTGCATGATATACAGAGCGAAAAAATTCATCACAAATTACACATCTATTGCCAGAAATAACTGCAAGAATTTTCTTTTGTTTTTTATTAAAATTTCTTCTCATCTACTTATCCAGTATTCAGTTACATAGACTTCTTTAGTTGGTAAGTTTTTTGGCGCTTTAATCACGCAGTATTTATTAACTCTGACAATAGCACGTATCATTGGTACAGTTTCTGAGTTAACGCAGAATCCATCTCTTCTTAACATAGTGATAAACTTTGTAAGTGATTGAACACCAAATATGACCAATGCATCAATTTGAGATACTCTATGATACTTCAGCATATGATCTTTCAATGCTGAAGAATTACCATTTCTTATGCTTTTTACTGCTTTCTTTTCAACCATCAGTATGAAAATTCCTTTATCTTTTTGAAGATTAAGTTTGATTGATTAATTGAAGGTTCTGATTCATACCCCTCAAATTCTACTATTTTCCAAGGATTTGTAGTCATCATTGAATAAACATTTTCGTTATAATAATTTCTCTGCTTTCTAGATTTTCCATAAACCATTTCATATGAAATTTTCTTAGCTGAGGCATCAATGATCTGATTTGCGATATCAAAGAGTTCAGATGTGGTAAATTTTTTTGAGTATTTATTAAATAATTTATTAAATACAAACATGACTTTTTCTTTTCTTGATATTTTTTTATTTTTCAATTTCATTCCTTAATCTAGATGGATAAAAAATTTTTTAATTCAAGTCCACCTGCATCTTTTAATTTGACTAAAGCAGAATTACGAATCTGACGTATTCGTTCTATGCTCAAATTAATTAATTTTGATATTTCGGTTAAAGAAAGTGTATTTTTTTCTAAGAAAAATTTATTAATTATAAATTTCTCATTTTTGTTAAGTACAGATAGAAGGGAAGATAATCTCTTTTTTAGTTTATTATTATCAATTTTGTCTAAATAATTATTTTCTGGATTTATCGAAGTATCATAGTTAGATAAATATTCTTTATCTATATCCAATGTGATATCTAAAGAATTATTATTTTCATAATTTTTAATTTCTAAACTTTTAGTTTGACTGTTAAATGCATTAAGGGCACTAACTACTCTATCTGAATATGTAATATTCAGTGATTTGCATATTTCTTTTATCTGATTTTCACTAATTTTTCCATCCACATCAGTATTTGATTTGATAGCCTTATTTAAATTATTAAAAAATTTTTTAAATGTAGAAGAAATTTTTACTGGTGAAGCATTGTCATAATTGAAATTATATATTTCATTTTTAATATAATGAATAGCAAGTGGTGCAAATGTGAAACCTAACTCAGGATTAAACTTCTGAAGTGAAAGAATGAAACCTTCAATTGCTGTATGAAAGAAATCATCAAAAGAACAAACATTATTTTGATTTTTTTGAGTATATTTTTTAAATCCTCTTGCTGCTTCCTTTTTAATTAAAGGCTCATAAAGCTTGATAATCTCATTAAGAGCAGCTTGCTTAAAACATTTCTGGGAATTGAGAATTTCATTTAATGATTGAAAAAGATTAGCATCTCTTTCAATGAAACTTTCTGAAATTAGTTCCTGTTTAGTGGTCATATATCAAAAAAGGGACCATTCCAAACGGAATAATTAATAGATATATATTATTATAAATTTTTCAAGACAGAAATAATATAATTATTACAATAGGTTATTTAAGTTTTGAAGCCATAAAAGCATTTTTGGTAAAATATTCTCTATCTTTTAAAAAATCATCTAATTCTGAGTCACTAACATTATTATCTTCAAATAACATCTCATGATCTTTAAGTAATTTAAAATCAGTTCTGTCCTTTCTGTACTCCATGTTAGCAATATATGAATCTGAAGAGTCGTAATCTTTTATATTCTGATATTTTTTCACGAATATAGAGATTGAATTTAAATCAATAACTCTTTGCCTTGTCAAGATTTTACGAAGGTGTGACTGTCTTGTTTTGTTTGTATTTTCATTTTCTATTGGAAGAAATTTAATTTCTACTTTTATATTAATTTTATCATTCATAATACTGTATAAATATGATTGAACTATCTGATTTAAATAATAATTAGCTTTTATATTACCTGATGAAAGAACAAAAATAGTAATTCTCCGTTCATACTTAAATCTTATTCTACTTTTACTAAATTCATCTTCTAATACTGTAAAAAAATATTTAATTGTCATTAGTGATTTAAGAAATTCATCACCTCCATTGAATGACAAGCTATTATATAAAAATTCTTTACCATCTTCTAGTTTCCATGGTGACGATTGGTCTTTAAGGTAATTTCCTAAAATTTTTTTTATTTCATCTGAATATGTTATTTTATCATTGTAACATTGTTCAAATTTTATTCTTTCTATATTAGGCAAATAATTACTTTTGCCTTTATTTATTATATTTCCATCTTTATCACGTATTTTTTTTCCATTTTCATCACGTATTGCTATTTGCTTTCCAAATTGAGCTAAATATATTTCAATATTATCTGAATATCTAAAGAGTTTCTTAAACTCTAGCTCTAAATCATTAATATTTATTTTTGTATTTCTTTTTATTAAAATTTTTTCATATAAACCACTATATTTAAAATTATTTTCATTGATAATTGTGAATTCTTTTAATTTATCAGATCCAAATATTTTTATTAATTCATTATGTGTTTCACTCGTCGTAACAATATAATCAAGTTGAATTTTATTTTTTATTGTCTGATCAATAAAATCAATAAAGTTATTACCATATTTGCAGTTAGCACTAAAAGTTTGCTGAAGGAATCCTCTACATCCCTTATCAGTGGATTTAAGAATAAATCTCTCAAGTTTTTTAAATTTAGGATCTCTTTTTACTAAATTACGAAAATGATTTGTAAAAGTTCTATCTTTGTCTTCAATAAATATTTCTGTAAACAAGGCTTTATTTAGAATTTCTCTTAATATTTCACCCTTTTCTAATAAAATAAATTCAGGATCAATTGTATAGGCTGTGATCATTATAATAGGTCATACCTGTCAGCAAAGAAACCATTTGGCCACTCCGATACAGTATCTCCATTTTCATCTATCAAAATTCTGTTTACTTTTCCCCCATCTGAACCTCTTGTCACAACACTTATATTTACATCTTGGGGTGTAAATTTATTTTTTTGGATCATCTGTAATAACTTTAAAATTATATTTTCACTATGAGTTTCTATAAAAACTTTATTTTTATTTTTATTTATACTCTCATAAATTAAGTCAACAAATTTGATATGAACACTTGGATGAAGATTTTGCTCTGGCTCAGTTAAAAATATATTTTTATTTCGATAGGAAAGTAGTATTACGACTAATCTTATTGCCTGGAATGCACCATATCCTATATCTTGCAAATCTATTGATGAGACTTTTAATAGAACATCTTGTACCATGACTCTAATTAAGGGTGTGCCGCCAGATGCTAGATGATTTGATTCAGCAGACAATTTATAGTTCAATCCAATTTTAGGAAGCCACTTATTTAGTGACTTTAAAACATCTTTATCTCTGTAAAGTAAATCTATAACAGTATTTGTCTCCCATTTCTGCTCTTCATGATCTATATCAATTTTTGTACCAAGTCTTGGTTTGAAAAAACTTACAAGCTGAGGCTGTACACTTTCTATAAAACGAGAATTAAACAAGAATTGATTAATTGGATGCATGGCATATCTATAAGGAGCCATTATATCATCTCCACGACGCAGCGGTTCATTCCTTAGATTTAATTTATTATAAAACTTAGAAATTTTATTTAAGATTAGGTTATTAATTGATCCTGCTCTATAAATTTTTTCTATTAGCCCGGGGTCCAATGACCATTCACTATCAGAAGTCTCAATCCACTTTTTATTTGTAGTGTTAGTTAAGTTATAAAATGGTAATAAACTTGAGCTTAATCTGAATACACCGCTTTCAAGTATTTTTACTTGATAAAGAGGAAAAACTGCGTGCGCAAAGTCTCTAAGCTCCTCTGGCGAATATTCAATTAATTGATTCCATAGTGTATCTTGAACTTGACTATGAAGCAGTGTTCTTCGTACATTTATACTTATTTCATCATCATTGGATATCTTACAATAATCTAAGATAAGTAATCTTAAGATCTCCCAAAATCGAATATGCCCTTTATCAGACATTAAGCTTTTTTGTATCAAATCATTGCTTTTTTTTACATTTTCAAAATGTGATGAGAAATTCTCTAAATTTTTAATTGAAATAGAATTTTTTTTATCGAGAAAGTATTTTTGCATAATTCCAATAAAATCAAATTTTTTATTTTTACTCTTTGCATCAACTCTTTTATGAAATTCAGATATAATTTGATCAGTTTTTTTATCCAAAATCTTCATACCTGAGACGCTAAGATAATTAATGTCTTTTTTGCTATTAATTTTAGGTATATCAAATGAAATCTGAACTTTGTATTCTATAAAAAAGTTTGGAACATGATCATCAGATTTTCTATCCACTATTTGAGATATCAGTTCAGGTAATCCACCGTTAAGAATTGCCTGATCAGCACTCCAGCCATCTTCGAGAACTTCTTTTTGAACAGCTTTTAAAATAATGTGATGAATATCATTTGTGTCAATGTCAATGCTGTCATCTTCTTGTGCTCTTCTTGACTCATTTGTATGTATTTTAGTTTCTACACTTGTCTGAAACTCAAATAAAATCTCACTATTTTTAATTTTTTTGAATACTAAATCTAGTGGGTTATTCCACTCTTTATACATACCTTGATAAGTATCAAGCCTATCATCTGCTTCAATATCTCTTGATTGAGTTAATAATTTTATTACTTCAAAAACAGTGCTTTTACCTACACCATTACCTCCTAATAAAGCATTACAGTTTGCTATATCAAAAATATTTTTATTTTTAAAAATTTTAAAATTCTCAAAACCGAAAGATGTCAACTTAATTAAGTTTTCTCTACGCCGCATTCTTGATTGATAAATCAAGCTTGAACCATATGCTCTTTCTTTATCTCTATTTTTATTTTTAATTCCTAATTTTTTAATTATTTTTCCTCTTTCTGATAAATTCTTTTTTCTGTTTTCTTTATATTTTTCAGCCGCAATAAGCTCAGAAAGCTCAGACTCTATTCTTCTAGCAGTATTACTAATTGGTTTTTCTTTTTTACTTGAATAAGACAAAAGTCCTTCCATATTTTTTCTTGCTTTTTTAGCTAGTTGAAGTCTTTCTGAACTTATAGCCCTTAGTTCATCAAGTTCTTTTTCTGACTCAATAATAGATTTATTTTTTGAGACATTAGATTTTTTTTTATTTGTCGGTGTTTTAGTTGATCTTTTTTTAGTCATATTTTTTTAATTATAGTATGTAGATATTAAAAAAAAATCAAAATTAAAGACTTCTAGGTAAAAAACTCCTAATAAAAAAGACTTAATAATCAATTAATCAGGTTAAAGTGATACTTCATTTACCGGAGTAACTATATCCTCTTCTAGAAGATAGTTTTTTGAAAGTCTCATTTTTCTTGTTTGGTATCTCTAAATTATATTTTCTCCATGGTGGGTTCTTTAAATAATTTATGCAATTTTTAAGAACTTTAATATCTTCTTTTAAATTTCCTATTGCTAAATTGCATTCGCTACACAAAAGTCCTCTCAATTCTCCTGTCTTATGGTCGTGATCAACATTTAATACTCCTACTTTCTTTTCACAAACGAAACATTTTTTATTTTCATTATATTTTTTTGCAACTTCAAATGGTATTTTCCATTCGCCCGTAAGTGTTTTATATCTCCTATAGTCTAGTTTTTGTATCCTACAAATTTCTTTCAAATTGTATATTCTTCCTTCATGCCTAATTTGCCAGTTACCTGAGTTTGGTGATCTTTTTCTTAACTTTATTTCCAATGCTTCTTCTAGCGTCCATTCATGCCTGTTAATACGATTAGTTATTTTAGAGTATTTTAAGCCTCTTTGACGACACTCCTCTTTAAGGTTAATTTTTACTCCATCAAGAATGTGTATTTTTCTTGGCTTAGTTTTTTTTACTGGGGTAGAGATAGCTTTATCTATTGACCATCCAAGAAAATTAACTCTTTTATCAAACAGTCTTCTTCCAATCTTAAATTGATTGCATAGATCGGTAATACTTGGATATATTTTTCCTCGAAACTTAATTTTTTTTGCAGCAACCATTTATAAATTTAATGAATTTCTTTTGATGATTTAAAAAACATAGCCATATCAACAAATTCAACTCTTTGTCTTCGTTGAATTCTGACAGGTAATACGGGTGGGATGAGGTTTTTAAATCGTACTTTTATTTTGAAAATATCTCGTTGCTTCTTCATAAGATT
>MDTC01050899.1_pt1 | contig 12964 bp, 12 predicted proteins | sample 811181 | NCBI WGS metagenome assembly MDTC01 (sample SAMN05326644, study PRJNA326480) | marine metagenome | isolation source: seawater | place: Pacific Ocean: North | collected 2011 | reverse complement strand
TTGAGTAGACCTCATTTAAAAAGTTAGAAATAGGATAAGAGATCCACGACCTGTAAGATTTGGATTTTAGCGCTTTCCAAATAAATCAGTGGAATCAATTTTAACTTTAATACTTTTCTTTCTAAGGATCTGTTTTTTTCTAATTACTTGTTTTATTAAAAAAACTGAATAAAAAATAAGAAAAGTGGTGATTATTGATAGTAGAAAAGAAATGTAAGTCATTTTTAATTTTTACGTAAATATGATATATTATTATTTCCTGTTTAATGTTGTTCATCATTTATTAAACAAAATCACAATTGCTATAAACAATATCTCTTAAAATTGGTATTGACAGGTGGAACCTTTTGTTATTTTTATTTAAAATTTAAGATCATGAGATTATTAATTACATTATCAATAACCATTTTAAACCTTGCTATTTTTGGGCAATCAATAATGACAAAAGACAACAAGTCTTTAGGTGAGAAATCAGTTTTTATTTCATCTTGTCTTGAAGGATTTGAAAATCAGACTGTAAATCTAAATGGAATTGAGGTCAAAACATACAGTTATTGTTCATGTGTATGCGATAATATAATTCCTCAACTCACTAGTGATGAAATCATAACAGCAATGAAAAAAGATGATTTAAAATCATTGTTTTTTAAAGATGGTAATTTAGAAATACTCATGAACTGTGTTGAAGACAACATGAAAATAAATGATGATTATCAATTTAATAATGATAATCAAACTGAACTTTCAAGAGAATTGCAAATTAAAAGTTGTATTAATGAGGTAATGAGTAACAAAGACGATTTTCAATGGACTCATGGTCAAGCTGAAGTTTATTGTAGTTGTGCAATGGATAAGCTTTATTCTGAAGGCTATACTTATAAAGACCTACAACAAATAGAAAATGAAGACAGTAAGACTTTTAACGAAATTGTTGTGCCTTGTATTAGTCAGGTGATTAATAATCAATCAAATGAAGAATCAAACTTTATTAATAAGTATGAGAAAAAAGATATTATTGGGGATAATTCTTTTTCAAAAGTAAAATTGATAGATTATTTAGGCTTAGGATTTAAGATTAAGCTTGAAATAGATGGGGTAATAAAATATTTTCTATTTGATACTGGGGCAAGTGATTTGGTAATTAATAGAGAATTTGAAAGAGAATTATTAATTAATGGGACACTTAATAAGGATAGTTATCTTGGAAAAGATATTTATTTGATGGCTAACAATGAAGAGGTAATTGCTGATATAGCTATTATTGATAAGCTTGAAATTGGAGATTATATAGTTAACAATGTTTATGTAGCTATTATTGAAAAAGGATCTTTATTATGTGGAAATGGATTGTTAGATAAGTTTAAAAGTTGGGAATTTAAAAAAGACATTAGTACTTTAATTTTATTTAAATAGACATTATGAATGTTTTAATAACTGGAGCAAATGGTTTATTAGCTTCTAATGTTATTGTTCAATTAATTAAAAATGGTCATTCTGTAAGAGCAATGCTCAGGGATGAAAAAAATTTTATAGATTTTAAACATCCTAATTTATCATTTATAGTTGGTGATATTACCAATTACAATGACTTAGAATTAGCAATAAATGGATCTGATTACGTAATTCATGCTGCAGCTATTACCTCATTAGACTTACTTTATTTAACAGACTATCATGAGACCAATGTACTAGCAACCAAAAATATTATTGAATTGTGCATTAAAAACAATGTGAAAAGACTCGTTTACGTTAGTTCTGCTACATGCTTTGGATATGGGTCGTTAAATAATCTTGGTGATGAAAGTAAGACCATTAAGTACCCCATGTCCAAAATGTTTTATTCATTGAGTAAAAAAGAGGCCCATATATTAGTTAATAATTCTAGTAAAGAATTGAACGTTATCACTGTTTGTCCATCCTTCATGATTGGAACTTATGATACAAAACCAAGCTCCGGTAAAATTATTTTAATGGGATTGAAAAAAGTTATTTTTTGTCCTCCAGGAGGAAAGAATTTTATAAATGTTAAAGATGCAGCAAATGGTGTAATATCAGCATTAAAAAATGGAGAATGTGGACAGAGTTATATTCTTTCAAATGAAAATTTATCATATAAAGAGTTTTTTAAAAAAGTTATAAAACAATCTAAATCAAAGTCATTGATAGTTCCAATACCAAAAGGATTTCTTTTTATTGGTGGAGTCATTGGAGAAATTTTAAGGTTTTTTAAAATAAAAACGAGCATTTCAATTGCTAGTTTAAATGCACTTACGGTAAAAACTTATTTCACAAATGCCAAAGCTAAAAAAGAACTAAAAATTGATTTTAGTCCGATAGAGGAGGGTATAAGTGAAGCTATTGAATGGTTTGAGTCTAGATCAAGAAGGTAACTCATTTATTATCCTCTTTAAACAGAAATCCAAAGCCAATTCTTCCAAGAAACTTTTTTTCAAACTCCCAAAAGAATTTAAATTGTCCAAATAGAAAACCTACAATTGGTAGAGTAATTTGATAAATTGGAAATATAAGAAGTATTCTAACTGGCCAAAAGATCCAAGGATTCATGATTTCCTTTGAAAGTCCAATATATTGAGTAACTGGATCAGCTACAAATGAGGCGAATGATCCATTAATTGCAAAAACTATAAATATTAATAGTATTTGAAAATTTGATTTTATTCCCCATCTTTCCTTTAACTTCTCCATTATATTTAATGATAATGGTAAAATTATAATATCATTTATTAAATTGTAGTATTAAAGTTACTTTTATGAAGAAGTGTTTAATTTTTATTGCTCTAATATGTTTTTTCTTAACAAAGTTTAAAGCAACAACACATGATATTTTAGTTTGGAATGGATATATGCAATTTTTACCCTCAAATATTGATACTGTTAATTTAGGTGATACTATAAATTGGTTACCATTGGATCCACCAACAATGGCTCATACCATCACCTCGACTAATATTCCATTAGGAGCGATTCCATTTGATGAAGTATGGCAACTTCCTGCTGATACTTTTTTTCAGTATATTCCAATAGCTATTGGACAGTATGATTATGTATGTACTCCTCATGTTCCTGGGATGGTTGGCAGTTTTACCGTTTATGGATCTCCAGCAGATTGTATTGAGAATTCAAAACAAAATTTTAACCTGTTTTATCCTAACCCAGCGTTATACAGTTTAAATATCAATTGCAATTATCTACAATTTCCCTTTGAAATTTACAATATGCAGGGCAATTTGATAAATGTTGGTCTAACTCAAAATAAAATTGATATATCGTTTTTAAAGAGTGGTATTTATCATTTGATAATTTATGCAGATAAGCCCCGAACAAAAAAGTTGATTGTTCAATAATCTTTATAAATCTTAAGTTATTCTATTAGATCATCATACTCATAAAGATATTTTTATTAAAGAAGTCATTAGAGCATTTAATAAGCATCTTGAACTAAAAGAAAACATTGCACATAATATTAAAAACACAAGAGGAGGAGAGCAACTTGCTTGGATTAAAAAATACAATGGACTTTTTATTGATCAGTGGAATAGTTAATTATAGACCTTTAAATAACAGAGTAGCAGTTGAAGGATTTGTTGCAAGAGGAATATTATGAACATCACATAATCTCATTAGCATTGAAATATCTGGTTCATGAGGATGTTTTTCCAATGGGTCACGAAAGAAAACAACCATATCACATTCTTTATTTACAATTTTAGCTGCTATTTGTGCATCACCTCCCAATGGGCCAGATAGCAATACATCTACCTGGAAACCAGCTCTTTTTACCTTACTTCCTGTTGTTCCAGTTGCTATTAATTTAATTTCATTTTTGTGAAGGAATTTTGACTGTTCATTTAAGAATTGAACCATATCAGCTTTTTTCCCGTCATGAGCAATTATTGCAATAATCATATTGTTAGTGTATAAATTACAATAACAAAAGTAATCTAAAATATTTTAGATTAAGTAATTTATAAAAATCATTCAATTATTCCAGCTCCTTGTCTTATAATGAGAGGGTTATCTTGAGTGCAATCTACAATGGTTGATGCTACATTTTTACCATATCCACAATCAATTACTGCATCAACATCATTTTCATGATGTTCAAAAATTGTTAAGGGATCTGTAGAGTATTTAATTATCTGATCTAGATCATGAACACTTGAACTTACAAGTGGATTTCCCAATGAGCTGACAAGAGCTCTTGTAAAACCATGATTAGGAACTCGTATGCCTACTTCTTTTTTATTACTCCCAAATAATTTAGAGATTTGATTATTGGCATTTAAAATAAAAGTAAATGGGCCAGGAAATGCATTTTTCATGGTTCTAAATACCTTTCTTTCAATTGGTTTGGTGTAGTTAGAAATTTCACTTAAATCTTCGCAAATCAAGGAAAACTGTGATTTCTTAAGTTTTACATTTTTAATTTTTGATAGTTTTTCCATACCCTTTTTGCTATTAATACTTGCTGCAAAAGCATATATAGTGTCGGTAGGAACAACAATCAGTCCACCATTTTGTAAGATCCCAACTAGTTGGTCAATTTTTCTTTGGTCAGGATTTTCTGGATAAATCTCAATGAGCATAATTACTAGCCATTGACTTTTTTAAAGTCTGCTAAAAATTTTGCTAATCCACTATCAGTTAAGGGATGTTTTAGTAAGGCTAAAATGGCACTTAATGGCCCAGTCATTACATCTGCACCAATTTCAGCACATTGAATAATGTGCATTGGATGCCTTACAGAAGCAGCTAAAATTTCGGTATCATACATGTAATTGTCATAAATCTCTCTTATTTGAGCAATTAATTCGATACCGTCTGTACTAATATCATCTAATCTTCCTATAAAAGGAGATACATAAGTGGCACCAGCTTTAGCTGCTAAAAGTGCTTGCCCAGCAGAAAAGATTAATGTACAATTGGTTTTTATGCCTTTATCAGAAAAATATTTAATGGCCTTAATACCTTCCTTTATCATAGGAACTTTTACAACAATGTTAGGGTGTAAAGCAGCCAATGTTTCGCCTTCATTAACCATTCCTTCATAATCTGTTGATATTACTTCAGCACTTACATCACCATCAACAATTTCACATATCTTTTTGTAGTGATTAACAATGTTTTCATTTCCAGCAATTCCCTCTTTTGCCATTAATGATGGATTAGTAGTTACCCCATCTAAAATACCTAAATCTTGAGCTTCTTTTATTTGATCAAGATTGGCAGTGTCTATAAAAAATTTCATGTATCTATTTTATTTGTAACAAAAGTAAACATATCTAAAAACTGTTAAGGTAATTTTATTACTTCTTTCTAACAATTATTTAGCATAAAGAACACTTTGACAACAGCATTGATTTTGATAAAAGCTACATTTAAATTTAATGTTACATTCTTTCTTCCATATATATCCATTGTTTTTGATTGCTTTTAAATCAAATTTTTCAAATAGTTTTTTGGCATGTGTTCCATTTAATGATTTCCACGCATGAGCAATAATTTTTGTTCTTTTTGAGGTAAAGTGCTCAAAAAAATAACTCATTAAACTTGTTCCAATGTATTTTGATTGATATTTTTTTTTTACAACTATGGATTCGATTTTTATGGTTTCAATATTAATTTTTTTGGCAATTAAAAATCCAATAACAAGTTGGTTGGTAATTGCAATAATTTTTATTTTTTTTTCAGTATTAAAAAAATGAATATTGTGGTAATTTTTTCCAAATAATTCAACAGAAATCTTTAAGCATTGTTTTAAGATAGAGATAGAACAGGTATCTATTTTTTGAATTTTAAGCATCTTGCACTAAAAGATACAAAAAATGGGCAAGCTACTCATATCGCACCGCTACAACCGTATACCCTTGCTATGTTCCCATCCTGGGGGATTAAACAGGAGCTGGTCGTATGAGACTTGCCCAGCACAAATGTAGAACTTTTATTAAATTTTCAGTTAAATATTTGAATGATACTTATTCTTTATTATTGTACCGATAACTTTTCCAACTAACTTAGTTTCTATTAGTGGTGTGTTTTCACTTAAAGAAAGATTATTTTCTTTAGAAAAGCTCCATTCTTTGGTTGGGTCAAATAATGTTATGTCGGCTTGATGTCCTTCTTTTAGCATTGCTATCTCTGTTTGTAATACAGATCTAGGATTAATAGACATATTTTGAATTATTCCATCCAATCCTAAGAAATCTTTTAGATGCGTTAGTGCTAATGGAAAAGCAAGTTGGGTCCCAATTGATCCAAATGGAGAAATTGCAAATTCAACTTCAGTAATTTCTTTCTCATGTGGTTGGTGGTTCGAAGTGATTATATCAATTGTCCCGTCTTTTAGTCCTTCTAAAAGTGCATTTCTGTCTTCATTTGACCTTAATGGTGGAAGCATCTTAAAGTCTTTATTAAATCCCTCAAGCATTTTATCATCAAAAATTAAATGATAAATAGAGGTGCCACAACTAATTTGTTCGTTTTTCTTTTTTGCTTTGGCAATACTTGAAATACTTTTTTGAGATGAAATAACATTAAAGTGTAATCTTCCTTCATTGTATTTATTAATGGCAATATCTCTATCAATAAAAAGTTCTTCCGAAAGAGACGGAATTCCCTCTAATCCTAATAGAGTGGAGGTCTCACCTTCATGCATTAATCCATTTGGAGATATAGATTGATCATGTGGAAATGAAATGATTAATCCGTTGAAGTTCTTTGCGTAAAGTATAGCTCTTGATAGTAATCCAGCATGTTTTATTGGTTTGGTGTAGTCTGTAAAAGCTTTAGCCCCAGCATTGTACATTTCGTACATTTCAGAGAGTTGTTCACCATTTAATCCTTTTGATAGTGCTCCATATGGAATAGCATTTATACCTAATCCTTCAACTGAATTAGTAACATAATTAACTGCTCCTTTATTATCCCTTGGTGGATCAAAAGTAGGTTGTATGCCAACTGCAGTAAAACCACCAGCTAGTGCGGCTCTACATCCTGATATTAAAGTTTCTTTTTGTTCATCTCCAGGTTCAGAAAAATCAACTGAAAAATCCATTAATCCTGGACTTACATGTAAGTTGTCTTCGCTTATTAAAATGTGATCTCCAGAAATCTCAATGTTAGTTCCAATTGTTTTTATAATGCCATTTGAAATATGAATATCTCTAACCATATTATTGTGTGAGGAGTTAGGGTCTATTATTGTTGCGTTTCTTATTAAAATTGAAGACATTTTATGTAGTTAATTTAATTAAAGTTATTTCTAAAGCTATAAATATAAGGGCCATCATCACAAAATAAATCCAATATTGGTCCTCATTGGGGTTTTTATGAAATTTATTTTTAGTTTCCGTCAATGAGCTATCCCAGTAATTAAACATTTGTTTATTTGGACTATTTGCTAAAATATTTGAAAATTCAACTGTTGAGAAAAAAGACATATTTGATTCGGATCTACTAAGATTAGTTGAAAAGCTATTGATTAAACTGTCATTTTCTTTAATGTAATAATGTCCATCATTTTTAATTTGATTTTGGCAATTTACGTATGAGTTACCTTGTTTTGTTAAAATAACAGGAAAAAAGGAATAAGTGGGTAACTCCAAATTATTATCAACAGTAACTTGACCATTTTGCTGATTGATACCATTCATCGAAATTTCTGGAATATTATTTATTTCATATTGTCTTATGAAATCTTTAGAACAATTCTCTTTGATTTTAAGAAATATTGGAACAAATAATGCGTGATTAATAAGATTTGAATTTGAAGAATTTAATGGACAGGAGAATAAATACAATTGGTCTCCATTCATTTCATTTTTGATAAGAAGAGGATCGTCATTTTGAAAACTTAAAAGATTAACACATGAGTTACTAGTTCGTGTTTTATAATTATTTTTAAAAAAAGGAAGATTTAAATTATTTTCTTTTTTTCCAAAAACTGATTTAAAAAATGAAGGATCAATTTTATTCTCGTCCATATATTTCTTGTTGGAATCGTTAGATAATAACTGAATATTAAATGAATTAATAATTGGATTGGATTTATTGTCTTTTATTTGATTATTAGGAATATAAACGATATTCTCATCTCTATTTTCATTATTTATTAATCCATCAATAAGTCCACTTTTAAAACTAGTTATACCATCTACTATAATTAAATCAGCATCGAGGTCATCTGCAGTAAAGCCATCTTTAATATTCAATGATTCAAATTTTGTTTTTTCAATAGATTCAAAAAGAATTTTCAGAGGCTGTTCAATGTTCCCTTCATGTTCTTTTAAATGTAAAACTTTATAATCTTCATCAATTGAATAGGTGAAATAGTAATGGTCGTCAAAATTTTGATCATTAAATGGAGAATCCGAAATTTCTAATTTGCAATTTTTATAACCTGGTGAATTCACAATAAAATTAAATTCAATTATTTTGGAGTCTAGACCTTCAATAATATTTAAACCTTGAGTAATAACTTCAGATTCATTAATCAATAATTTGGTTTGGAATTCAATTTCATTATCGCTGTAGTTAGATATTTTTACGTTTAGTTTATCCTCGGTATTCACCTTCCTGCTTTTTTCAGAAAACCATACGGAGTCAATCGAAATATTACTAGTATTGTTGGATAAATAATGAATCAAGTTTACAGATATTGAAGTATCTAATTCAGTTTGATTTAAATCAAAATCTTTTTTTTGTAAATCTGTGAACCAAAAAGAACTTAAAAATTGGTTATTTGCTTGTTCTTTTTGGATAGCAAGGATTTCATTAATGTTTAAACTGTAAGAACTTCGTTCTATTTTTGGAATTTCTTTTATTAATTGATCTTGAGTAATTGGATATGATTTATTGCTGTACTTTTCATTTGTGGTAAGTACATATTTAGTATTCTTATTTTGATTACCGATTAACTTCATCACATCATCTTTAGTTTTTTCTAAAATAGTTTGAGTCTCACTCATTCTAAGCATTGAACATGAATTATCAATATAAATACCAATTATTGAGTTATCAATTTTGTCTGAAAGTGAATCTTTCTTATTATAAGGAAAGCAAAATGCGAATACAATGGATGAAATCATTAATATTCTCAGTAGCATAAGAATGATATTTTTTATTTGTGAAGTTCTTTTGGTTTCTTTTTCTACACTTTTTAAAAGTGTGAGATCAGAGAAGTATAATATTTCATGTCTCTGTAAATTAAATAAATGAATGATAACTGGAAAGATATTCAGTAGAAGTGCCCAAAGAAATTCAGGATATAAAAGGCTCATTAAAGCACAAATCTAAAAAATAAATATCATATAACACTAGATGATTTGTCAATTCCCCAACCAAAAAGTGCAAAATCATACTTTACAGGATCGTTTTTATCCAGAAGGCGAAGTGTGTTATCCAGTTCTTCAACGGCCTTCCAGTCATTATTCTTTCGTTCAATCAGTTTTAACTTTCTTGCTGTGTTTCCACTATGAATGTCAAGTGGACAAGATAATTTGGACTTTTTAATTTTAGTCCATAAACCAAAATCAACTCCTTTTCCATCATCTCTAACCATCCACCTTAAAAACATATTTAATCTTTTAGCAGCTGAACCTTTTTGAGGATTAGCAATGTGTTTCTTAGTTCTAATTGTTGAAAATTCATCTAAAAATAGATTCCTAAAATTAATAATAGGATAGTAGGAATTGATATTATTTTTAAATTCAGGGGAAAATACTTCTTCAAGAGAATCATGTTTTTTGTAAATAAGTTGGAGTCTTTTTATAAAAAATTGAAGATCAAAAACATTAAACGTTCGATGTTTAAAATCTAATAAAGAGTTCAGATTTTTTTCTTCAAAATGCTTTAAAAAATAATAGGGTTCACCCTCCATTATAGACATTAGCTTTTCACCGCTTTTTATAATTGAAACTCTGTTTCCCCAAGAAATAGTCGCTAAAATAAGACCCATAATTTCAATATCTTTAGGGCGGTTTAATTGTCGAACAATACCCAGTGGGTCATTAGTTATAAAGCTTGGTTGATTATAGTGTTCAACCAACTGCTCTAATTTTTCTTTTATTTTATTTGAAGGCTTAATACAATTAAGTTGTCAATTACATTATTGATGGATACATCTTAGGATCATATTCATTCATTATTTCATATATTTTTTCCACAATATCATCGATACTAGGCTTAGAAAAATAATCTCCATCAGAACCATATGCAGGTCTGTGATCTTTTGAAGTTAGAGTTACTGGTTGCGCATCAAGGTGATAGTATCCTTTCTGGTTGTTTAGTACTTGATCCATCATGTATGCTGTAGCTCCACCCGATACATCTTCATCAATAAATATGACTTTATTTGTTTTCTTTAAGGAGTTTACTATTAAGTGATTAGTGTCAAAAGGTAGAAGTGTTTGTACATCAACTAATTCACATGAAATATTTAATTCTTCTAATTCTTTAGCTGCCTGTACGCATAGGTTAAATGTTGATCCATAACTTACAATTGTAATGTCATTTCCTTCTTGAACTATCTCAGGTACTCCTATCGGTGTAGTGAAATCTCCATAATTGACAGGTTCTTTTTCCTTTAATCTATAACCATTTAAACATTCAATAACTAAAGCAGGGTCATCACTCTTAATTAGAGCATTATAGAAACCGGCTGCTTTGGTCATGTTTCTTGGTACACAGATAATAATTCCTCTTAAAGTATTAATGATTCCACCCATTGGAGAACCAGCATGCCAAACACCTTCTAATCTATGCCCTCTTGTTCTAATAATGAGGGGACATTTTTGAGTTCCTTTTGTTCTATATGACAAAGTTGCTAGGTCATCACTCATAATTTGAAGACAATAGAGTAAATAATCCAGGTATTGAATTTCTGCAATAGGACGCAAGCCTCTCAATGCTAATCCAATTCCTTGTCCTATAATGGAAGCTTCTCTTATTCCGGTATCAAATATTCTAAGTTCACCAAACTCATCTTGCATTCCTTCCATAGCTTGGTTTACCCCACCAATTTTACCAGTATCTTCTCCAAAGGTTAGTATTTCAGGATGTCTTTTAAATAAAGTTTTAAAGTTGTTTCTTAATATAAATCTTCCATCAACTAATTCGTCTTTTTCATAAATAGCAGGGTTTTTCCCAACATTTAAACAAGAAGAATCAAATTCGCTGTAAAGCTTAGAATTGTATTTATCAAATAAGTTCTCTTTTTGAATTTTATACCATTCAATCGCATTACTTTTAGCAGAAATATTTTCATTTCTAACTAATCTTAAAGCAGCTCTAAATGTGGTATAAATCTCTTTTCGCATTGGATCTTTGGTTTTTTTCAAACCATTGAACATATTTGTTAGCTTTTCTTTGTTTTTGCTTTCTTTTGATAATTCTTCTATATGTGAACAAACGCTTTCAAATTCACTAGTAATGTCATTTACAAAACTTTTCCAGGATTCTTTTGCAGTTGCCTTGACTTCTTTCTTTGCATTATTTTCAATTTCTTGTAAATCTTCTATGGAAGATAGAGGTTCGCCAAGTGCATTTTCGCTACTTAAAATCCAATTTTTAAACTGTGAAATACAATCATATTCTTTTGCCCACTCTAGTCTTTCTTTTGACTTATATCTTTCGTGTGATCCAGAAGTAGAATGTCCTTGAGGTTGAGTAATCTCCTCCACATGAACTAGTGCAGGCTTGTGATTAGTTCTTGAAAAAGAAACAGCATCTTTATAAGTGGAAATCAGTTTGGGGTAATCCCATCCATTACATTTGAAAATTTTAAGTCCATTTGAATCACCTGAGATTTCAAAACCTGACATAACATCTGAAATGCTTTCTTTAGTAGTTTGGTATTTTTTTGGAACAGAAATGCCATATCCATCATCCCAAACTGACATTACCATGGGTATTTCTAATACACAAGCAGCATTCATACTTTCCCAAAATAAACCCTCAGAAGTGCTTGCATCTCCAATAGTACCAAAAGCAACCTCATTACCATTGTTAGAGAAGTTAGTTAAATGTTTTAGATCTTTATTTTGTCTGAAAAATTTTGATGCCAAACCTAAACCAACCAATCTTGGCATTTGCCCAGCGGTAGGGGAGATATCAGAGGAGGAATTCTTCTTTTCAGCTAGGTTTAACCAGCTACCATCATCATTTAAAAATTTTGTAGAAAAGTGCCCGCCCATTTGTCTTCCAGCTGAGGATGGTTCTTTTATTTGATCAGTATGAGCATAAAGACCTGCAAAGAATTCGCTAATATTTAACTCTCCTATGGCCATCATGAAAGTTTGGTCACGATAGTATCCAGATCTAAAGTCCCCTTTTTTAAAGAATTTTGACATGGCTATTTGTGCCAACTCTTTTCCATCACCAAAAATTCCAAATTTTGCTTTTCCAGTAAGAACTTCTTTTCTGCCCAAAAGTGATGCTTCTCTACTTAAACAGATCAAACGAAAATCCTCAAGAATTTCATTAATAAATTCCTTTTTGCTAATTTTTTTTTCTTTGTTAGTTGTAGTTGACGACATTAAGCTGGTGTTAAAATTGACTGCAAAATTAAAATTATTAAGGAATTTTAAAAGCAAACCATATTCTTTAAATATAATCATATTACTCTTAAAACAAAATATATTATTTGAGCTTAATATTACATCACCATATGTTTATTTATTACATATATTTGTTTAATTAATTTTAGAGTATATGAAGTTGTTAGAAAATAAAGTCGCCATTATAACTGGAGCTACTAGAGGCATAGGAAAAGGTATTGCTCAGAAATTTGCTGAACAGGGAGCATCAATTGCATTCACTTATGTATCTAGTGAAGAAAAAGCAAATGCTTTAGAAACTGAGTTATCTGAAATGGGAGTAAAAGCCAAAGGTTATAAATCAAATGCAGGTGATTTTAATGCAGCTCAAGATTTAATTGATGCAATTG
>MDTC01028266.1_pt1 | contig 12964 bp, 8 predicted proteins | sample 811181 | NCBI WGS metagenome assembly MDTC01 (sample SAMN05326644, study PRJNA326480) | marine metagenome | isolation source: seawater | place: Pacific Ocean: North | collected 2011 | reverse complement strand
TAAATTTCATTCTGCGAAGATGCTTCATGCATCTCCCTTCTGCAACATCTGTTCCAAACTCATTTCATCAGGGACGAGCACCTTTCTTGCTTTGGATCCTTCAAATGGTCCGATGATTCCGGCGTCTTCAAGTTGGTCGATGATGCGTCCGGCGCGGTTGTAACCTACTTTGAGTTTACGCTGCAGCAAAGATGTGGAACCTTGTTGGTGCATGACAATGACTCGCGCCGCATCTTCGAACATGGCATCGCGTTCATCGTCGCTAATGTGACCTGATTCGCTGCCGCCCTCTGGTGTATACTCGGGGAGCAGGAACGCATCAGGATAGCCTTGCTGGCTGCCGATGTACTCGCAAATTTCTTCCACTTCCGGCGTGTCCACAAAGCCGCATTGGATGCGGATGAGGTCATTGCCGGTGCTGAGGAGCATGTCGCCGCGGCCGATGAGTTGTTCGGCTCCACCGGCGTCGAGGATGGTTCTTGAATCGATCTTGGAAGTTACGCGGAAGGCAATTCGGGCTGGAAAATTGGCCTTGATGGTACCAGTGATGATGTTCACCGAGGGCCGCTGGGTGGCTATGATGAGGTGGATACCAATTGCACGGGCTAACTGTGCCAAACGCGCAATGGGGGTTTCCACTTCTTTGCCCGCTGTCATAATAAGGTCTGCAAATTCGTCCACGACCAGTACGATGTAGGGCAGGTACCGGTGGCCTTCCTCTGGATTGAGCCGGCGTCGGATGAACTTCTTGTTGTATTCCGCGATGTTGCGGCACTGCGCTTCCTTCAGAAGGTCGTATCGCTGATCCATTTCGATGCAGAGCGAGTTCAATGTCGCCACCACCTTTGACGTATCCGTGATGATGGGGTCCTCCGAATCCGGTAACTTGGCGAGGTAATGCCTCTCAATGTGATTGAACAACGTCAACTCGACCTTCTTTGGATCGACCAGGACAAATTTGAGTTGTGCCGGATGTTTACGGTAGAGCAAACTGACCAGCATGGCGTTGAGTCCAACTGATTTACCCTGGCCCGTCGCTCCCGCCATGAGAAGGTGAGGCATTTTGGCCAAATCGAATACAAAGGTCTCGTTGGAGATGGTTTTGCCGATGGCAATGGGCAAGGCGGCATTCGAATTATTGAACTTGTCCGAGGCTATCAGGGCTCGCATCGAAACGATATCCGGATGAGAATTAGGGACTTCAATTCCAATGGTCCCACGGCCGGGGATTGGGGCAATAATCCTAATCCCGAGTGCAGCTAGACTCAAGGCGATGTCGTCCTCGAGGTTCTTAATTTTGGAAATGCGAATGCCGGGGGCAGGGACAATTTCGTAGAGCGTCACGGTGGGCCCTACTTCAGCGGTGATGCTGGACACTTCGATGCTAAAGTTTCGGAGCGTCTCGATGATCCGAGTCTTATTCGCGTCCAACTCCGCTTCGGTCACCTTGACCTTGCCGTCGCCGTGTTGAACGAGTAGGTCGATATTGGGCAATTCATAGCGGCTGAGGTCTAAAGTGGGGTCGTACTCTCCGAAGTCTTGGACCTTTTTGTCAATCTCATCTCCACTGAGCTGGGTTTCCTCATCTACTTCTTTAACCTCGAAAGCAACATCATCGTCAGCAGTTTGAGTAGGCAGTTCATTCACAGGGGCAGAGGAAGAATCATGCGTCGGAGTATCCGGAATGAAGGGCTCTTCGGCCACGGATGTTTCCTTCTCGTCCCGTTGTATGTCATCAAGTAAGTCGTCCAGAATTGCATCGGAAGCTTCGTCCGGTTCAATGGACAATGCCTCCTCGACAGGAGTGACGTCTGGCGCATCTTCTTCGAATTCTTCAGGCGATTTTGCCCAAACAGATGCTTCACCATCCTCTGAGATGAACCAACTTTTGATGCCGTCCAGGGAGAAACGAGGGAGGTTGTTTAATGACGGTTGCAAGTGGTATGCGGCAATTGCCAGAATGACGGTAGCAATGGCGAGGCCACTGCCAAGCGTGCCGAGATAGAGCAGTCCCAAATCGGTAACGAATCGTCCGGTCGCTCCAATCCAATGGTCCCAGGCGCTGTTTCCCCACTGATTCATCAGTGTTGCCGCATATCCACTGACCCAGGGGGTGAACACCAACCAAAAGAAGCCGTTGCGAACTGCCGTCCAACGTGAGCCCAATGACCGCTGTGAGATCATGACCCAACTCCATCGCCCGAGCAATACCGGAAGAGCCAGCGCTCCCAAGCCAAAGCCCTGACGCCCTAACCAAAATGCAAAATGTGCTCCAGCCCCTCCGAGCCAATTGTGGAAAGGCTCGCGGCCGGCATCCGATGGTGAATCCACCACGCCTTCAGCTACTAGCGCGTAGTCACTGGCCCCAGTGAACATCCCTGAAATCAAAGCGATGACCATGAAGATCGATCCCGCCATCATCAAAACACCATTTACTGCCTGTACCCTTGGGTCGCCAAGCCAGGCCCTAATGGTCTGGAGAAACAACCTAATTTGGCTGGGTTTCTTGGCCTTTTTGGTCTTAGATACCGGCTTGGATTTGGATTTTGTCTTCGTTTTGGATTTGAACATGGTGGGTCGAACCTTGAAGCGATGAAAGCTAAGACGGGAAACACCCGCCTGCAGGGGGAATCCGCCCGGCTTTTCCACGTTGGATTGTTGGGTTTGGTCAAACCCCTTGTTAGGTCGTCAGGAATGGTTATATTTGCAGTCCAATTTTCGAAAGATGGCCAAGAAAGGCAACCGTGTACAAGTGATTTTGGAATGCACAGAGCATAAGAACTCTGGCATGCCCGGAACTTCCCGTTATATCACGACAAAGAACCGGAAGAACACGCCGGATCGTATTGAATTGAAGAAGTACAATCCGGTGTTGCGCAAAAACACCCTTCACAAAGAGATTAAATAACCTGAGCCATGGCAAAGAAAACAGTAGCATCGCTCCAAACTGGTGGAGGAAAGCAGCATACGAAAGTGATCAAGATGGTTCGTAGCACGAAGTCTGGTGCATATACCTTCCGAGAGGAGGTGGTTCACAACGACGACGTAAAAGACTGGTTGGCTCGCGACTGATTGTGCGCTAACGCATGGAATTGGGCCGAACTCCAGTGGAGACGGCCCTTTTTTTATCCCTAAAATCTTCGTTCATCATGAGTTTTTTCAAGCGTATTTTCTCCGGCAAGCAAAAGGAAAGCTTGGACAGCGGACTGGAAAAGTCACGTACGAACGTCTTCCAGAAGCTTTCGAAGGTCCTCACCGGCCGCCGCCGCGTAGATGAGGATTTGATGGATGAACTCGAAGAAGCGTTGATCACAGCAGATGTGGGGGTGGACACCACCATGAAGATTCTCGATCGTCTGCGAAAGCGAGCACGGTTTGAAGCTTACGCCGAGGTGGAAGAGCTGTATGCCATGCTGCGCGAAGAGATCGGCGGGCTGTTTGCCGAGGATACCCAAGCCGCCACCACAGAAGAAACGGCCTCCGGTCAGCCCCGTGTGGTCATGGTTGTTGGCGTCAACGGTGTGGGCAAGACCACATCCATTGGTAAGCTGGCTTGGCGGCATAAGCAAGCGGGAAAGCGGGTGTTGCTCGGTGCGGCTGATACCTTTCGCGCAGCGGCCATCGATCAATTGAAGATTTGGTCAGAACGTGCAGGCGTGGACATCATCGCCCAGCATATGGGCGCTGACCCGGCAGCCGTGGCATTTGACACCCTTGAAGCTGCTGTGGCGCGCAATTCCGAAGTGGTCATCATAGACACTGCAGGCCGCCTTCACAACAAGCGTGGCCTGATGGAAGAATTGACCAAAATCCGCCGCGTGATGGAGCGTATCGTTCCTGGCGCACCGCACGAAGTGCTGTTGGTATTGGACGGTTCGACTGGCCAAAATGCCGTAGAGCAAGCGAAACAATTTACGTCTGCCACCGACGTGACCGGATTGATTCTGACCAAGCTTGACGGCACTGCCCAAGGCGGCGTGGTGCTAGCAATCTCCGACCAATTGAGCATTCCGGTTCGCTTCATTGGCATCGGTGAAAAAATGGAGGACTTGCAGGACTTTGAGGTGATTGAATTCATTGATAGCTTGCTGCCTGCAAACTGGGAATCCCAAAGCCCCTCAGGATCATGAGAACCCGAACGACGAAACCGCGCAAAGTCAATGTGGTGACATTGGGATGCGCCAAGAACATTTACGACTCTGAAGTCTTGATGGGTCAATTGCGGGCCAACGAATTTGAGGTTGAGCACGAATCAAAAGCGGATGATGCCGGCATAGTCATCGTTAATACGTGCGGGTTCATTGAGAGCGCCAAACAGGAGAGCATCGATACCATCATTCAGTTTTCCCAGGCAAAAAAAGCGGGCTACGTGGACCGCGTTTATGTCACGGGTTGTTTATCGGAGCGCTACAAAGACGAACTGCAGGAAGGCATTCCAGAGGTGGATGCGTGGTTCGGTACCCGTGATTTACCAAGGTTATTGAAGACCCTGCGTGCTGATTACAAAAAGCAATTGGTCGGTGAGCGGTTGCTTACGACACCCGCCCATTATGCATACCTCAAAATCGCCGAGGGTTGCGACCGTCCTTGTGCATTTTGTGCCATCCCGTTGATGCGTGGCAAGCACGTCTCGACGCCGATGGAGGACTTGGTGACCCACGCTCAATCGCTGGCGGCCAACGGATCGAGGGAATTGATTTTGATCGCACAGGACTTGACGTACTATGGCCTCGACCTCTACAAAAAGCGGAAACTCGCGGAATTGGTGGACCGGTTGAGCGATGTGGAGGGCATCGATTGGATTCGCTTGCACTACGCTTTTCCCACGGGCTTTCCTATGGATGTACTCGATGTGATGGCGAGGAAGCCCAACGTCTGCAACTACCTTGATATGCCTTTGCAGCACGCGTCGGATGACATGTTGCGTGCCATGCGCCGCGGCATCACACAAGTCAAGATGGACCGGCTCATCGGGGACATCCGGGATCGGGTGCCAGAAATCGCGTTGCGTACGACCTTGATTTGCGGATTCCCGGGCGAGACAGAAGCCCACCACGAAGACATGATGCGCTGGACGGAGCGTATGCGGTTTGAACGGGTTGGTTGCTTTACTTACTCACACGAGGAGAACACCCACGCATACACGATGAGTGATGACGTCCCCGAGGAGGTCAAGAAAAAGCGCGTTGATGAAATTATGACGCAACAGGCCGGGATTTCATTCGAACTAAACCAGAAGTTCGTCGGAACGGAGCATCGCGTCCTCATCGATCGCATCGAAGATGGCGAATGGGTCGGGCGCACCGAATGGGATTCGCCAGACGTAGACAATGAGGTCCGCATCCAGACTCCGGACGATGTTCATTTGCGCATTGGAGATTTTGTCCAAGTGCGCATAGAGGCCGCTTCTGAATTTGATTTGCATGGCAAATTGGCGTGACCAGGGGTATCCGGTCATGGAGCGTTTCCTGACCGTGCAAGGGGAGGGCGCTTATACCGGAGCAGCGGCATGGTTTATACGCTTGGGCGGTTGCGATGTGGGTTGCGCTTTTTGCGATGTTAAGGAAAGCTGGGATGTGAATGCCCATCCGCTTGTTCTCGCCGGCAACCTGGTGGATGAAGCGGTGGCATCAAAAGCGCCCATTTGCGTCATTACAGGAGGGGAGCCGGCTATGCACGACCTCAGGGCGCTAACCGACGGCTTAAAAGCGGCGGGTCTTCGCACCCACATTGAGACGTCCGGAACCCATCCTTTGACGGGAACGTGGGATTGGGTCACCTTTTCCCCGAAGCGATTCAAGGCGCCATTGGATGGTATATATGGGCAAACGGATGAGCTCAAGGTTATCGTTGTGAACCGGCATGATTTAGTGTGGGGGAAGGAACATGCTGCTCTCCTCCAAACGGATGCACGCCTATACTTTCAGCCTGAATGGGATCGACGGGAAAAGGTCTTAAGCTATACGATTGCATTTGTGCAAGAAAATCCCGAGTGGCGCATTAGCCTGCAGACCCACAAGTATCTAGGATTGCCCTAATGTTCAGTCTCAGTTGATTAAACGGAGTTTGAGCCGCTTCGACTTGGGCTGTGAACGGCAACAGAGTACCATGCCTTTGGCTTTTTCTTCTTCGGTCAGTCCACTGATGCCGTGAAGCTGTACTTCTCCTTCGACAACTTGTGCTTGGCATGCCAAGCAAATTCCACCGCTACAACTAGCAGGGACCTCAACGCCTGCTTCCGTTGCTGCGTCAAGAATGCTCCTGCCTTCCCCGTGCATGGTAAAGGATTGAGTTCCGCTGTCCTGTTCGATTTCCAGTGTGCAATGCGGACGTGGAGCTGCGCTTGCGGTTGGGTGGAGAACTTCCGTTTCGTGACTCAACGGGCGGCTTGTGAAGTGCTCCGTAAATCGTTGCGCCATTGGCACATCCAACGCGTCTAATCCGCGGTGTACCGCTTCCATCATGCCATGTGGAGCGCTAACCAAATAGTTGGCTGTGCTCGCGTCTGGATGGTTTTCTAGCCATTGAATGACCCGCTCTCTTGTGACGCGTCCAGCACTGGGAATGGAGCGGTTTTGCGTTTCTGTATACAGCTGATAAACGGAACACATCGGGCTCTTGCGCAGCTGTTCTAATTCTTTGGAGAACAATCGACGGCGTTCTGATCGGGAAGATTGGTACAAGGTAAATCGGTGCCCGACGTTGCTATTCAAAGCGCGCTGCATACAGCTGATGATGGGGGACATACCGATGCCGCCGGCAAATGCAATGAAATGTTGCGGGTGTTCGTCCCACTCGGGTTGCCACAGGGCATTTCCAAACGCCATCATCTCTAACGTGTCGCCTTCTTTGATTGCCGAGCTGAAAAAGCGACTTGCTTGGCCTCCACGCACGTTTTTTACAACAAATTCCAATCCTATAGCGTCCTGCTCAACCACCGAATAGGTCCGGTTCAGGAGGGTGGGAGTGGGCAAAGAGAAGGTAACAAAACCTCCAGCCAAATTGCACTGTAATGTTGGATTGTTGGGATGCTGAGGTGCTATGCGAACACGCACCGCCTCAGGGCCTTCGCGATGTACGGACGCTACGTTCCATGGTGTACCCAATTGCTCCTGCATACCAATTCAATTACTCGGATGCACGAAAAGTTCGCTGAACCGATGGAAAATACAATCCCACGTCCACAAAGACTGCTGGGAATGGTTTGAATTTAATGCCGGGTTTGACCTAACGATTGGAGCAATGCTGACAACCCGGGTTTGTCCATGGGTTCATAGCCACTGGGCAGGTGAAAGTGTTTTCGGTCCCAATCGGAGTGTTTTACAGTGTGCAATGAACGTTCCGTAAGTGCGTACTGTACGGGACCGTCTTGGACGAAAAGCTTCTTGCCCAATGCATCGGTGCTCCACGGACACGGGGCAAGACCCCACTTGAATTGTGGTGTTCGTTCCGCCGAACAGGACGCCTCGAGTTCTACTGCATGACCAAGGAAATGGAATAAAATGTGGTGCTCAGGTGCTGCGTGCTCCCCAATCCAAACGCGTTCAAAACTCGTACCCTGTTCAAGCACCCTCCAACGTTCCCCATTGGTTTGGTAAATAATGGTGTGGGGAATGTAATCCCACTGGCCCTTATTGGCATGCAAAGGATTGACATCGAACACTACCTCGCCGCTCCAATCACTTTGGGCGCCAGCAACTGCATGGCCTGCAAGCATAATGAACATGAGGACGCGCTTCATCAATAGTCCAATGTTTGCAACAGGGCAGTTCGCACCTTCGATTCATTCACAAGGACAAAACGCTCCAAGTTCTCATTTAAAGGAATGGCGGGGATCTCAATGGAGCCAACGACGAGTACGGGTGCGTCGAGTTCCGCAAAGAGTTCAGAGCCGATGCGACCGGCCAGTGCCTGGGCAAACCCATTGTTGACGGGTTCTTCTGTGACGATCACAGCGCGGTGTGTGCCTGTGATCCGTTCGGTAATCAATTCAAAATCCACAGGGCTTATGGTGCGCAAATCTAAAATCTCCACCTGACCCTCAAATTCCGCGGCTGCGGCCTGTGACCAGTACACTCCCCGTCCATAGGTGATGATGGTACATGCACTTTCCTTGCCGGTTTGGATTTCGGTCACCATGCGCCCTTTCCCAATGGGCACGCGATAAGCCGCATCCGGTTCGATGACTTTGGCGGCTTCTGTCCCTGGAATTTTCGACCAATAGAGCCCTTTGTGCTCGAGCACAACGACCGGATTCGGATCATAAAAGGCGGATTTGAGCAGGCCTTTCAGGTCTGCACCATTGGACGGATAGACCACCTTGATGCCCCGGATATTCGCCAAGACCGATTCAATGCTCGAACTGTGGTAGGGTCCCCCGGAACCATAGGCACCAATGGGGACACGAATCAAGCTGTGAACAGGCCACTGACCGTTTGACAGGAAGTAGCTTCGGCTGAGTTCGGTGAAAAGTTGATTCAGGCCGGGCCAGAGATAGTCAGCGAATTGCACCTCTACAATCGGCCGCAGTCCTGCGGCTGACATGCCAGCTGTGGAACCAATGATGAAGGCTTCTTGGATGGGGGTGTTGAAGACGCGTTGGTCGCCGAATTTCTCTGCGAGTGTTGCGGCTTCTCGGAAAACGCCGCCCAATCGTCCGCCTACATCCTGACCATACAACAGGGCTTCGGGGTGGGTAGCCAAGATTTCTTGCATAGCGTGCAAGGCACAATCCACCATCAAGGTGGGCTCGTCATCGGTGCCTTCGCGAGTGCCTTCCTCTTCCGTAATTGAAGCCGGTGCCATGGCATGCTGAGCCAACGTTGCAGGATCTGGTTCATCATGGCTTTGTGCCCGTTCAAACGCGGCCTCGACCTCTGCAGTCACCTCCGCGTGAATAGTGTCCAAGGCTTCGCTTGCGATGCCAAGTTTCTGCAACCGTTTCCGCAAGGCAACGAGTGGATCGCGCTTTTCGTGTTCTTCCAAGTCGTCCCGGTACCACTCTTTTCGAACGCCGCTGGTGTGATGGCCTAGCAGCGGCACGTGGGCATGTATAAGTACCGGCTTACGCTTGGTTCGGACGTAGTTGAACGCTTCAAGCAAGGCATTCATGCTTGCCTCGGCGTCGGCACCATCAATCTCCATAGCCTTGATTAGCGGAAACGCCTTGGCCAAGGTGGAAGCATCGTGAGAACGTATTTCTGAAGCATGCGCCGAAATGTCCCATTCGTTGTCTTGAACCAGCCAGATGATGGGCAGTTCACGCAAGTCACTCATGTGCAGCGCCTCGCTGACCTCTCCCTCGGTGATGGCTGCATCGCCAATGGAACATACAACAACCGGTGGCGCTCCTTCTCGGTCTTGAGGAATACCCAGAAGCTCTTTGTATTGGAGGCCCATCGCAATACCTGCTGCTGGGATGGCTTGCATACCTGTGGCACTGCTCTGATGGGGAATGCGAGGTAGCCCCTCTTGGTTGAGCGACGGATGACTATAATAGGTGCGGCCGCCGCTAAAGGGGTCGTCGCCTTTGGCGAGCAGCTGAAGCATCAACTCTTCTGGCTTCATGCCAAGACTCAGCAGCAAGCAGTCGTCTCGGTAGTAGGCGCTGAGGTAGTCCTGGTGCTCGAGCATCCGCCCGGTGGCCCACTGGATTGCCTCGTGCCCTCGTGAGCAGGCGTGAACGTATTTTGAGGTCAACCGCGCATGTTCCTCGAAGAGGTCACTCATGGCACGTGCAGTACTCATGGTGCGAAAGGCTTCAAGCAATGCTTTGACGCCGGTTTCTAAAGAGGTGGATGCGTTCATTTTTCGTTGACAGGGTAAAGATAGGCCAGCCCGGATGGGTTACCTTCGCTGTGATGCTCATCAATGCGTGGAAATGGGAGGGAACAGGAAATACCTTCATTCTGATGGATCGAAGGGAGTGGCCTGCATTGCCCGATGCTGCGATAATTGAGGCCATGTGTGATGCCTCGAACGGATTGGGGGCAGACGGCCTCATTTTTTTTCGGCCCTTGCACAACGAAACGGGTGCATTGCCTTGCTCCGAGTGGGAAATGGATTACGTCAATGCGGATGGCTCAAGGTCTTTTTGTGGCAATGGCAGCCGCGCTCTTTTTGCGTTTTTGAGGGAGCGGTGTTGGATGCCCGCTTCGGGCGGCGAATTGCAAGCCTGCGATGGTCGCCATGAGGTAGCATGGGATGACAACCAAGGCGAACCAGGAGTGGAATTGCTGCCCATTGCGCCTCCTGTGGCCGCAAGCGATGGAGCGACATTTGTGGACACGGGTTCCCCCCACCATTTAATTTGGGTGAGCCACGCAGGCGTTCAAGATGTAGAAGGCATTGGCCGAACAATTCGCTACGGATCTGATTATGCGCCGGATGGCACGAATGTGGACTTCGTTCAACGACTCGACGAAGCAGCACTGGCCATGCGAACATACGAGCGTGGGGTGGAGAGTGAGACAAGGGCGTGTGGAACAGGAGCGGTCGCTGCGGCGGTTGCGGATTATGCAGAACGTGGCGGTCCGTTACAACGTGAAGTGCAGATGCCGGGTGGTACGCTGCGCGTAGAGCTCAATGAACCCGACGAAGCCACGGGGATATTCCACAATATTTGGCTTTACGGTGCCGCGAATAAGGTGCTCCATGCCACATGGAACGGCTTCAAGTGGACGGCGTTGGCCGCAGCCCTCTGGATGGGATGGATGCCAGTAGCAGAAGCACAATCCGGGTGGACGGATGAAGTGGAGCTGTCTGTTCTCACAGGTTCGCCAGGGCCAGATTTATATAGCGCTTGGGGACATACCGCCATTCGGGTGTTCGATCCCGGCCAAACGCCGCCTGTGGACTGGACCTACAATTATGGCACGTTCGAATTCGGGGAAGGATTTTATATGCGGTTTATGCGCGGTGAATTGAGCTACCGGTTGGCCAAGGCGCCTTTTTCCTCCCTTCAAATGGAATACATGCATTCCGAACGGGCCATTTTAGAACAACCGCTTGCATTGACGGCGGAAGATGCCAAGGCAGTAGTGGCTTACCTCGAATGGAACTACTTACCTGAAAACCGCGTGTATGCGTACAAGTTTTTTGAGGATAATTGTTCCTCGCGTTTGCTGACAGTCATGGAACAGGTATTTGGTGACCGTTGGGACAGCGGCTGTGAGAATGATGCTGCGCTTGGCGTAACCTACCGCGATGCATTGCGGCCCTACATCCAGGGAGACGCATGGATTGAAACGGGTATTGACTTCATTCTTGGTCCACGAGCTGACCGGCTCATGCCACCGTGCGGATCGAGTTTCCTCCCTGACGGATTGATGCAGCAATTGCAAAGCGCCACCTTGGATGGCCGATTTCTCGCAGGACCACCAATAGAATTGTTGCCTCCGCAAAGATCTTGGTTTCGGAGTGTCTACACTCCTGTACTGGCTCACCCTGTCGTGTGGTGTGCGCTTATCCTCGCCTGGTCATTTGTCGGAGCCCTACGAAGGTTGATGCGGCACCGTGCGGGGCGAACAGTTCTTCCCACGCAATCTCGCGCGGAAAAGGCTGTTTTGGCTCTGGCCGGATTGCTCGGGGTGTTATTGCTTGCAATGTGGGCGTTAACTGACCATCGCGATACGTGGGGCAATTGGAACTTACTATGGGCTTCGCCTTTCCTTCCCTTGCTATGGGCATTGGGAGATGGAGCGATGTACAATTGGCTCCGATGGATTTTATCAATGGGTGTCGTTGGTTTTTTGTTGCTGTTTAATTTCGTACCCCAATTCGTCCCTTCGTCCATGATGTTGTTAGGATGGGCCGTTTGGTTGAGTCTGGATCCTTGGAAGGTGCCTTGGTCCCTTTCGGATGCAGCGAAACAAGAGCCATGAAATGCCTCGACACACTAAACTTGCAACGGGGACTTTTGGTCCTTGTTCTTGCCATGCTCGCATTCGGCTGCAGAAGGGAGTCGACGACCTGGACAGTTGACGTTGCTTTGCCGCTCATCGATGATGGTTGGAGTTGGGTCGACGTCCTCGAAGGGGCGTCTGAAAGCGGCAGCATCGACGTTGTTGAGGGGATGCCAGCGGTCTTGCGTTTCGAGGGGCCGATTGCTGATTGGGAAATTCCCTCCCTTTCCGAATTGCCCGACACCATTGTTACCCAAGAGCTCACGCCCGATTTCACTGGTGGACCCTTTCCCGTTCCCCCAGGTGCGGTGTTGTTGGATTCCGAGGAGGACATTGTTTTTCAAGGAATCGATCAACAATTCTCTGGTCTCGTGCTGTCTACTGGGCGCATCGATTACTTCGTTGAAAGTTCTACCAACGGGTATGTAGAGTTTCAATACGCATTTCCTAGCGTGACCATCGGCGGCGAAGCTGTGGAATTAAAAGTTGTTTTGCCCCCGAGTGATGGAGTGACCTTCCAGACGGAATCGGGCTCCATTGACCTCGCCGGGGCAGTGATTGACTTGACTGGAGTCTCCGGTAATGAAATCAACCGTATTGCGAGCCACTTGATCATCGGCACGCCCGACGAAATTCCGGATACCGCCCAGGTATTCGGCACCGATAGCATCCGGGTGGCGATGCACTTCCAGGACATGTTTGTGGAGCAAGTTGCGGGGTACTTTGGCCAAGAGGTAATAGCTTTTGGGGTGGATCAGAATGTATTCCAACCCTCTGACTTCCCCAGTGGTTTTTTGCAGGTCGAGCCAACGCGTGCCAAACTCCAATTTCGCAATACTGTTGCCGCGGATTTGCAGTTGCAATTGGATGCCCTGTCGGTAGATGGTATCGCCGTCAGTCATCCTATCCTCGGCGTACCCCAGCAGATTACACGTGCGGACTGGAGCGGGGATGAGGTGCAACCGACCCTGTGGGAAATGGACTTGCTCGAAACCGCTCCTTCTTTGTTTGACCTTCTAGGGTATTTGCCGGAGGTCGTCACTACGAGTGGTGAGGCTTTA
>MDTC01114522.1_pt1 | contig 12965 bp, 10 predicted proteins | sample 811181 | NCBI WGS metagenome assembly MDTC01 (sample SAMN05326644, study PRJNA326480) | marine metagenome | isolation source: seawater | place: Pacific Ocean: North | collected 2011 | reverse complement strand
GACTCCAGCTCAAGTCCCCGCACCCGCTCCCGAGCCCCGGAAAGTGGAGTTGGCAACTTTGAGCTCTGCGGAGGAAGCAGCTCTGGATCGGTTCAACTCAAGGCCCAATGGACCGCGGCGAAAAATCAATTCCTTGTCAACCAAGACCCGCCTGAAGGCCCATCTTTCAAGCCCAACCGCAGCGAGAGAGGCTCTCCTTCTCGCCGAAATCTTTGGACCACCAAAAGCTCTCAAGTAGATCTCGTCGGCCCCAGTCAACAAAGAAGATTTCCCACTGCGGAAACTGCTTTATTATCACTTGCGGTTTGCTTGCGTTCATTTATGAAACGCGCATGAAAATCCCCCTAGGATCTTTGTCCACGCCCTTTGGACTCGCCTTCTTCTCTTTCACTTCGCTGGCCGCCGGACAAGAAATCGTAACCCTCGCTCCTGTGGTCGTCACTGCCTCCCGCGAGCCTGAGAATGCCGCTGATAGCACCCAGTCAGTTGAGACCGTGACTAATGATGACATGATCGAAAATAACTTCCGGAGCCTCCCCGAGGCTCTGGCCCTGACTCCGGGAGTTTCGGTTCAAAAAACAACACACGGGCATGGTTCCCCGTTTATTCGCGGATTTACCGGGCGACAAAACCTCTATCTCGTGGATGGAATTCGCATGAACAATTCCACTTTTCGCTCTGGCCCTGTTCAGTATGCCAATACCATTGATGGCTTGGGACTTGAGCGATTTGAACTCGTGAAGTCACAAGGATCAGTCCTCTATGGGTCGGATGCACTCGGCGGAACCCTTAACGCCATGACGGTCTCCAGTGACTACCTCGACTACGATCCCGGATTCTTCCAACATGGTTCGGCATTTTATCGCTTCAGCACCAACTCGGAATCCCATGTCGGACGCCTCGAGCAATCCTTCGGTGAGGGCGGAAAATGGGGACTGACTCTTGGAGCAACACTCAAGGAATTTGGTGACGTTCGTTCAGACTATTACGGCACCATGGAGGGAACCGGCTATCCAGAAAAAAATCACGATCTCAAATTCGAATTCTCCATCAACGAAAACCATCAGCTAACCCTTGCTCATCAGTATCTCGACCAAGACGAGGTGAATCGGTGGCACTCTACCCTTAAGAATCCCGGCGGCTGGGAAGGGCTCGCACCAGGAAGATTCACAAGCCGCGTCTACGATCAGGAACGTTCGCTAAGCTACCTTCGCCTCGATGGAGAGCCCACCGGCGGAGCGATCCAACGCTATCGCGCCACCCTTTCCTACCAGGATTCACAGGATACGGAATTTCAAGATCGCAACCCGGATCGCGCTCAGACTCGTTTCGGTGAAATCGAAACCCAGACCTACGGCCTCGCCCTCGAAGCCCACTCCAATCTCAGTGAAAAGACCCGTCTGCTCTACGGAGCTGATTATTATGAAGATCGGATTGATTCCCGCGGATCGCGAAACGGCGTCTTCGAACCTCGCCGACGTCCTCTCGCTGATGACGCCACCTATCAGTCTCTCGGATTATTTACCCAAGCCCGTCACTATTTCAACGATCGCTTCAAAGCTACCGCAGGCCTCCGATACACCTATGCTGAGGCTGATCTGGGGAGAATCTGGGATGGCACCAACGACATCTCAGCCGATGAATCCTGGGACTCGCTCGTTGGAGGCCTCCGAAGCATCTATCACCTCAATGATTGCTGGTCCATTTTCGGAGGAGCATCCCAGGGCTTCCGCGCTCCCAATGTAAACGACCTCTCCGGAAATTTGACCACTCGTTCAGGGGCCCAGAATTTGGGCAACCTTGATCTCGATCCTGAGACCACTCTGACCTTTGAACTGGGCGGTCGTCACGAGCAGGAGAATCTCATCTTGGAAGTCGCCACATTCTATACAAAGGTCGACGATGTCATCACTCGAATTCCTCAGAGCTTAGCAGTCAGCGACACGGTCACAATAAATGGCAGTGAAGCATGGATCACCGGCGTCGAGGCCGAAGCGGCATGGAATTTCTCGCCAGATTGGACACTCTCTGGATTCCTGACATACCAGTATGGCGATTCTGACCGTCCCTCATACATCGGAGGTCCGGAAATCACTGAGCCGGTCTCCCGTCTTTCTCCTTTCCGTGGATCGATCGCACTTCGCTACGACGCGCCCTCCCGAGATTGGTGGGCCGAAGCCCGCCTCACTGGGGCTGCTGAGGCCGATCGTCTCTCAGCGAGCGACAAAGGTGATCTCCAACGTATCCCATCAGGCGCTACGCCAGCCTACCTCACTGCCTCCCTCTACGCCGGCTGGCAGGCCACCAACAAACTCCAGTTCAATCTCGCCCTCGAAAATCTGACCAACGAAGACTATCGTGTTCATGGATCCGGCCTCAATGAATCCGGTCTCAATTCCACTCTCTCGGCCAAGCTCACGTGGTAGTTCACCAAGTTGTGATCGAGGCCTTTGTGAAAGGGCGGAAAATCGCGTCCTCCGACGGTAATGTAGAAACTGAGAATCTCCTCATTGGGAGGGTCAAAAGGCGCTTTGGTTCCTTCACAGCTATCTGAAGTAGCCGCCAGTTAATCGTCCTCGGGAACCGGCAAGTCCTTTGCTTTGCAGAGGACTTGTTTTGTATTTGCGACACAGCCACACTTTCGACAATAAAAAGAAGGCTTACTGGTCAAAGCATAGAGCTTATCGACCTTTTTTTCCAAATCCTTGCGGGACCAGTCACAAATTGTTTTCGCCATATGGAAACTTATCGCTATTGAGACTCGGTCTCATTTATTTCGTTGACAATGCCAGTCGCCGGCGCAATGATCCCACGAACCTTATCGGATGCCAACGATCATTTCAACTAAACGGAGCACTCCTTCAATTCTCCCAATTGCGAAACCCGTCCTCAATTGGATTGATCGAGAGCTGCTCCACGTTTCGAAATCCTTTTCCAGCGCCAAGGCCAATGTCCTCCTAGAGCTCCGGCAGGTTTTCAAGCAATCCTCGGCCAAGGCAATTCTCACCAAGTTTTACCGCCTACTTCCTCGCCTTGAACGACGGTATTTCCTTCTCGGTTTTCGTATCAGGCAATGGGTTTCCCTTAACTTTAACCTTGAGGCTTCAGATCCACTCAATCGGGTCGGCCCGGAAAAATTCTCCATCTCTCCCCTTGCCCGGGTCCTTCCTCGGGTAAAGTCACTCTTCTTTGAATTTACCACCGAAAAGATCCCCTTCAATGACATCAGAGTAACCGTGCGGCCCGCCGCATAGGATTCACTAATTTGATTTCAGAGCCATCAAATCTCGCCTGCTCCATCGCCAATCCGGCACCTTGGACTTCGATGTCTTTCACCTAACCAGTCCCGAGGGAAAGGCTGGGAGCTGGTCTTCATTCCTTCAAGATTCCTCTCTCCACATTGTTTTAAACAAATCCGGGGAGGGCTTGATCATGACCTCGGATACTAGGCTCACTCTGCTGCCTACTTCCATCGCGCTATTTACCTGCGCGGATACCTCTCCACTCAAAACCGCGACTCGTTTCTCAGGAAAAAATACACATGACTTCATCCTACTTGTTCTTCCTCAGGAGGCCATCCGCAAGATCTACGGTGACGTCGCTCCTTTAATAAAAAAGAATCTTGGGATGATTTGGCGGTGGTCGCCCCGTGAACAATTCTTCTATCGAGATTTCCTGGAGCCACCTGTACCAGAAGCCGCCCAACGAGCGTGGTTCCTTGCCAAGACTCTTGAAATCCTCTCGCTCTATCTTTTCCACCAACCACAAGTAGAAGCTCCGTCCCTCTGCGCCGCGGTGACATCAAGAGCACATCGCTATGTCAAAGAGGCGCTAACCCTCCTGCAATCACGCCTCACCTTCCCACTCGATCTAAAGTCACTCTCTCAAGACGTCGGATGTGCTCCGCATTATCTCAGCAGGCTGGTAAAACAAGAAACTGGCAAAACTCTCTCGCTACATCTTAGGGCCCTCCGAATTGAAAAGGCCGCCGAACTTCTCTCCAGCCACCAACTTAACGTCACGGAAGTTGCCTTTGAGGTCGGCTATCAATCTCTCTCCCACTTCTCCAAAGCATTTGCCCAAGAGAAAGAACTAACACCGTCTCAATTCATCAAGAGACAAACCTGACTCTGACGATGGACCGGGCAGTTGCAAGAACCGATGGTGAGCGATACCTTACCCGCTGATCATTATCCATGAAAAAACTCGCTAGCCTCTTACTTGCTGGCTCACTCTCTCAAAGCTCAGCCAGCTCCACCTCCGATCCTCCTCGAGGATTCCAGGTAATCCAAACACCCACGACTTCCACGACGGAGCCGCAACTTGGGCCGGCTCTCTGCAGATCATCTTAGCTGTCTCTCACGTCCGAGTCTTGGTGGTCCTCCTCGGGTTTGGAGGTCGGGATCCTGATGGCCATGGATAATCCCCGAGAGTGGAAGGAGCTAACTTAATTGGTAATGACTCATACGCACCGCATTAAATACCGTTACTACTACCACCTGGCTCTCGGAAGCCCATCAAACTCAATCAGCACGACCTTTGGAGATACCATTTCCCGGGTTTCCGTAAAAGATTTCCGCCTTGTGCCTGCTCCACTGCAAAAGAACCCGACAGAAATTGATCGAGCCTATCTTGACAAGCACCTCTCTCGCCGCCACGTTACTCGCAACAACGACAGGGGTGTTTTTCCGTTCCGGCGGAGATTCTGAGATCAGACCCTCACCACCAAAGCCGCCTCGGTGGATTTGGGAGTCAGACCGAAATCTAGCTCACGCCTGTCGCGCATTCACTTTGAAGCCGGCAGGCTTTCTATTTCCAACAACAAGAATCTATGATTTCTCCAGACGAAAACGGCATTACGCACAAAAACTCCAAGCAGCGCAGCGACTACACCGGCAACTTCGTCGAAGACATCGACAACTCAGCCGAGCTCGCCGCAATTGAAAAAGATCCCACCATCTTTCCCAACTCGACCCGCATCTATGTCGCAGGCCAAATCCATCCATCGGTCAAAGTGCCCATGCGGGAAATTCGCCTTTCCGACACCGAGCATCCCAACGGGCGTATCGAGGAAAATCCACCCATCCGAGTCTATGATTGCTCCGGACCGTGGGGAGACCCCTCTTTCGATGGCGACGTAACCCAGGGACTCCCCGCTCTCCGTCGTGACTGGATTCTCGAACGAGGCGATATCGAAGAATACGAAGGTCGCGAAATTCAAGCTATCGACAATGGCTATCTTTCCGAAGCCCACGCCGAGAAATACAACAAGAATAAAGCATCCAAAAACAGGCTCAAGGGATACCCTGGCTTGAAGCGCAAGCCTCTCAGGTCTACCGGCAAACCAGTCACACAAAAGTGGTATGCCGACCAAGGCATCATCACACCTGAAATGGAGTATATCGCGATCCGCGAGAACAACGGCCGTCTCGAGGAATTTAAAACGATTCACGATCGCTATCCGACGCTCGACGAACTCCCCGATGATGCTTCCGATACCGTCAAGGAATTCATCCGTCAGCAGAACTCAACTCCCGAGGGCTACGAAATGCCCCGCCCGAGTGAGATTAATCCTTTCGAGCAGGTGTCTCGCAATGTGATGAATCACCAACATCCCGGTCAAACTTACGGCGCCGAAATCCCCAAGCTGATTACTGCCGAATTTGTTCGTTCCGAGGTTGCCCGCGGACGCGCCATCATTCCCTGCAACATCAATCACCCGGAGCTCGAACCCATGATCATCGGGCGCAATTTCCTCGTGAAAATCAACGCCAATATCGGCAACAGCGCAGTCGCATCCACCATCGATGAAGAAGTCGAAAAAATGCGCTGGTCCACCAAGTGGGGAGCTGACACCGTGATGGATCTCTCCACCGGGAAAAACATCCATGCCACCCGCGAATGGATTCTGCGCAATTCGCCCGTTCCGATCGGCACCGTTCCGATCTACCAGGCTCTCGAAAAAGTTAACGGACGTATCGAAGACCTCACCTGGGAACTCTACCGCGACACCCTCATCGAGCAGGCCGAACAAGGGGTCGATTACTTCACCATCCACGCCGCTGTCCTGAAGCGGTTCGTCCCACACACCGCCCGTCGTATGACCGGAATCGTTTCTCGTGGCGGATCCATTCTGGCCAAGTGGTCTCTCCACCATAATTCCGAGAACTTCCTTTACACCCATTGGGACGAGATCTGTGACATCTGTGCCGCATACGACGTCAGTTTCTCCATCGGCGACGGGCTTCGCCCTGGATCGATTGCCGACGCCAACGATTACGCGCAGCTAGCCGAATTGGAAATCCAGGGCGAGCTCACCACACGTGCCTGGGCCAAAGGCTGCCAAGTCATGAATGAAGGCCCCGGCCACGTTCCGATGCAACTCATTGAAGAAAATATGCAAAAGCAAATCGATTGGTGTCACGAAGCTCCCTTCTACACCCTCGGACCGCTGACTACCGACATTGCGCCCGGATACGATCACATAACGAGCGGTATCGGAGCTGCCAATATCGGATGGTATGGTTGCGCCATGCTTTGCTACGTGACGCCGAAGGAACACCTCGGCCTCCCCAATCGCGACGATGTTCGCGAAGGAGTCATCACTTATAAAATAGCTGCCCACGCCGCAGACCTCGCCAAGGGACACCCAGCTGCGCAAGAACGCGACAATGCCATTTCAAAGGCCCGTTTCGAATTTCGCTGGCGCGACCAATTCGCCCTCGGACTCGACCCGGCCCGTGCCATTGACTTTCACGACGAAACACTTCCCGCCGAGGGTGCCAAAACTGCGCATTTTTGTTCGATGTGTGGCCCTACCTTTTGCTCGATGAAGATCACCGCCGACGTCCGCAAGTATGCCGAAGAAAACGGCTATACCAAAAAAGACCTCGTCGAAGCGTAAAATGGCAAAGCCTATCGTTCTCAGCATCGCCGGGTCCGATTGCTCGGCTGGTGCGGGCCTTCAGGCTGACCTCAAAACATTCAGCACACTGGGATGCCATGGGTTGACGGCTTTGACCTGCGTTGTCGCCGAAACTCCGCTTGAGGTTCGGAGCATCCACCCGATTCCCCTAGATATTTTCAGAGATCAGCTGGAGATTCTTTTCGAGAGCTATCCCATCAATGCCATTAAAACCGGGCTCCTTTGCACACCGGAACAAGTGGCAATCGTCTTTGAGCTTTTGCAGGACCGAGACATCCCGCTTGTTGTCGATCCGGTCATGGTTGCATCCACGGGAGATGCCCTTCAAACAAGTGGCTCTCTAGGCGCTCTCAAAAAACTCCTCACACTCGCAACCGTAATCACCCCCAACTTTCCAGAAGCTGAAATCCTGTTAAGTAGAAAAATCCAAACAAGTGAAGATCAAGAATCGGCAGCCTATGCTCTCGCCAAACAATTCACTACCGCCTGCTATTTGAAAGGCGGACACTCGACGTTAAAAGGAGAGATCTGTGACCTCCTCATCGACCAAGACGGAGTAAAAAGAGCATTGAAAGCGCCTTTCCAGAAAATCCCGCAAACCCATGGGACCGGCTGCACACTGGCTGCAGCCTTTGCAGTCGGACTAGCTGAGAAGCGACCAATTTTTGAAGCCGCAGACCAAGCGCACCAATTTACCCAGAAATCGATCCGCGATTCCCATAGTTGGAAGATGCCCGGTGCAGACTTTGCGATCATGCACCTTGACCAGGTCAAAGGGTAGAATTAACCACCTTCTAATAAATCCTGTAATTTCCGCAGTAGCTTTTCACGATCATCGGCACTCATGGATTCAGATGATCGTCCCGCCCCACGAATAGGCCGGCTTGGTTTCATGTCGATTTCTTGCGGTTCCCTGGAGAGCAAGTCCTTCATCTCCTCCCCCGGAAGAATTAGAGTGCTGATTCTCCCCGCTCTCGCAATAACCATCCCGACGATTCTTCCCTCTAAGTCCGCTACCGGCAGTCCGGTATCTTCCACACCCAATTCCATGTCGGATTGCAGGACATTTGAAAAATTTGATCTCACCCGGTTCTGCTCTCCATCCATTGATTTCATGCGACGGGATTCATATTGCTGAACCTGCCTAGCCTGAAGGGTAGGAAATACCAATCGAGGTTGCCCCTCGCGCACAATCGACAACTCCGGTTTCTCACCAACCTTCAAACGTCGCAACATCGTCGAGACCTCATAATACCCTTTAACGATCTTCCCTTTGATCTTCAAGAGGGTGTCACCGGGCATCATCCCGGCTTTGTGAGCAGCCGAGTCTTTAAAGACACTCGCAATGACAACCCCCTCTCCCATCTCCCTCGGGTCAATCGCAACCCCAAGATATCCTTGGTCGGTCTGCCGCAAACTCCGTTCATGCACACTTAGAACACCCATTGCCTGGGCCTCGCCATCGGGTCGTATCGCAGTCAAAAACGAACCTTCCTCTAATGTTGAAGAGTCACCCCATTGGGCCGCAGGCGCTCCCAGTCCGGGAGCACTCAGCAAAACCAAATCATGGTCAGGATAGGCTCCGATCACAGTCAGGCGCACAGTTTCGTTCTTTTTATTAAGTGTCATCAGATGCGCTTGAATCGCAACCTCGCTTGCCTTGGCAATCAAGCGATCTTTGCCAATGGAAACACCATAGGCAATCCGGCTCCGGAAAGAATAGATCGGGAAGACCACTTCCTTACAAAGGTGCGACACTCCACGCAGAGCATCAAAAACTTCAATGGCCTGCTTATTAGTAAGCGCAAGATCGGCCTTGGGGATATGTGGAACCCGCATCTGCCCACTGACTAGAAGCGGCATCACAATCATAAACGTCAGAACTATTGTTTTCATCATTCTATCGTAAATAAAGTTCATAGACATCTCCAAGGGCGGCCAGCTTCACTATGAAGGTTCTGCTTTCTTCACCGCGCCTTATGACAACTCCTACGTGATCCCCAGGTTCCAGATCAATCAAGACATCGCGCATTTCTGTCGGGTTCTCAACAATTTCGTCAGCGACTTTGAGAATCTGATCTCCAACGCGCAAACCAGCCGCATAAGCCGGCGATTTTTCAGGCACTTTCACCGCACTCATTACCGAGTTCTCATTACTCAGAACTAAACCCAGCACGGGGCGTTCCTCATCCCGATCGATCCCTCCCAGTCGCCCCCAAACGTCGCCTTTGCGCATCTTGTCCCACGAGCGAACATATCCTGAAATGCCAGCGTGGTTGTTAATTTTACGATCTTTGGCAATGTGAGAGTGGATCCCCACCACTCGGCCCTCAAGATCGAAAAGCGGTCCTCCACTGTCTCCTCCCACCACGGTACAGTCGGTCGTAATGAAGCCATATTCACCCCTTGTCATGATTCGCCCGAAGCGGACCGGAGGACGCCGGGTTGGGTCAAATCCCTTCGGATGCCCCATCGCCACAACAAAATCTCCAACCACAAGCTCGTCTGAATTTCCGATTTCGGCAAAAGGCCAAGGACCTGCACCAATCAATTGAGCCATCGAGGCATCCCGGGTATCATTCGCCCCCATTACTCGGGCCCTCTCCTGCCTCCCCTCCGGGAAAATGACAGTCATCTCCTCACTCCCCGCGGTGACATGGGCGGCAGTCAAGATCAAGCCGTCGGCACTGACAATCACACCACTCCCCGAGGAGCCCGATTCTGTCGAAACTAGGGAAATAGTCGCGCCCGTTTGATTTTTCACCACCGCTTTCACTTTTTTCTCAAGACTGCGGAGGTCAGTCAAACTTTCAATTCTCGGGGCCGCATTGAGGACACCCGAAACAGCCAAGCTTAATGTTACAATCAATGATTTCATGGTCAAACTTTGGATCTTACTGAACCCTAGGATTCCTTTGTTTTAAGAAAATTCAAGTGATGATCTCAAATGAGCTGAAATTTTTAGATGCCACCAACACCTTACGCGGTATCTTTTTAAAGCGATCAGGAAAAATCCTGTCTTGGACTCCGCTACCAGATCCGTAAGCTCCCTTCCCCAGATGCCAGCTAGGAAAAAAGTCCGGAATAAAAACGCCAAAAAGGAAGGCGCCAAAAAAAAGGGATCGATCGCCTTCAAGGCCCGTCATTTCTTCCTTTCTCCTTTTTACGCCATTTGGTGGATCACAAAAAGAATGCCCATCTGGCTGAAATGGCCTTCCCGCCTGGGACTCTCGGCAGGTGTGGTCGCTAGCTCACTGGCGATCTTTGTCTCAATTACCTATTACATCATCGCTAGCACATATGATCTTGATGAAGTCGTCACCATGTCGGCCCGAACCGAGATTCTCGACCGAAACGGCAACATTCTCAAAAACAGCAAGGGACAGGAAGTCGGTTATCTCCACGGAAAAAATCGCCGGATCGTCAGCTATGACCAGGTTTCGCCCTATTTCGTGAACGCCCTCATTGCTCGCGAAGATGCCCGCTTCCGGGAACACGGGGCTGTTGATCTAAGAGCCTTCGGCCGTGTGGCTTTCCGTTTCATTACGCGTGGGAAACTCGAAGGTGGTGGCACAATTTCGATGCAATTAGCTCGAAACAGCTATCGCCTCAAAAAACGGGGCGAAAGTTTCCCGCGAGGAGTTCATCGAAAGATTTTGGAAACCCTCATCGCCGTCCGAATCGAATCCAGATTCAGCAAAAACGAGATTCTTCAACATTATATGAATCGCATTTTCTGGGGCGGTTCCATTCAGGGCATCGAGGTAGCTTCAAAAACCTATTTCAACAAAAGGGCCAAAGACCTTACCCTCTCCGAAGCCGCTGTGCTCGCTGGGATCATTCGCGCCCCCAATGCCTTCTCCCCACTCCGATTCTTAGACAAAGCCCAGGTGGAACGCGATACCGTACTCCACCGGATGGAGCACTATGGCTTCATTGAAAAATCTGTCGGGGACGAAATTAGAGCCACCAAGCTCACCATCCCCGCTGCCGCCGACCGCCTCATCCAGGGGAGCTATGCTCTCGATGCCATCCGACGGGATCTGGAACGGATTCTCGAGGAGGAAAACATCCGCGACGGCGGGCTTATCATCACAACAACACTCGATCCCGACCTCCAGGAGCTCACAGAAAAAACAGTCGAGAAGCGCCTTCGTCACGTCGAGAATTACCCAGGCTACCGCCACCAAAAAAGATCCACCTGGAACGGACAGGGAGATCCTCAATACCTTCAAGGTGCCGTCGTGGTCATCGAAAACAATACCGGAGCTGTCCTGGCTCTCGTCGGTGGACGCAATGCCAGCGAATCACAATATAATCGCGCCCTGCAAGGAGGGCGCCCCGTCGGCTCCATCTTCAAACCCTTCATCTACCTCGCTGCATTTAAGAATGGCTTGAGTCCACGGGCTTCCATCAACGATGCACCAATTCGCCCGGGTGAAATCACTGGAGCACCGAGAAGCTGGTCTCCCAGGAATTCCGACCAAAAATATTACCGCTCGGTCAGCGTTTTTCGTGCTCTCACCGACTCAAGAAACACGTCATCCATTCGCGTTGCAGAAAAGGCAGGCCTCGATAACGTTATCGAAGTCGCAAGGGTTTCAGGATTCAACGTCGATAAAATCGACCGTGTTCCCTCGTCCTATCTCGGCTCCTGGGGCGCACCTGCAGAGACAGTTGCAAGCGCCTACAGCATCTTCCCCAATGGCGGGCAACGGTTCCGACCCTACTACATTCAATCGATCAAAGACCGTAAAGGAAACATTCTTTGGGAAAACGGCCCCATCGCTTACCGCGCCACAGAGGCCGGGCCGGCTTGGGATGTTTCTCGTATCCTTGAGCAAACCAACGAGATTGGAACCGGTCGGGCAATCCGGCACAAATTCGGTTTCCGCAAGCCTTCGGCAGGAAAAACCGGCACCACCAACGACTACAAGGACGCCTGGTATGCCGGATACACTTCTTCTCTCAGTTGCGCTGTCTGGGTTGGGCTGGACACTCCGGCCCCCATTTTGAAAGGAGGATATGGTTCCACTCTCGCCCTACCAATCTGGGTCGACATTATGAAAAGTGCCGACCCGCTTGGATATAAAAGCGCCGCTATTTCACCAGCCACTGCCGAATTGGTGACTCCTGACACACCGGACCAACTCCCCCTGAATCCCAATTTACGACAGGACGAGATTCAAGACGCTCTTCCTTTCGATCAGTGAACCAGCTTAATGAACTTCTTCTCGGCTTTGTTCGCCACCACCGCAAAGAGCTGATCACCGGCTTCAAGAACATCATTTGGTCCAGGGACAATTGCTTGCAGTCCTTTGAGTAAGCCAACAAGAACACAGCCCTTGGGCCATTTAATTTCACTCACTGTTTTTCCCACAGCTCGTGAAGCCGACGACACATGGGTCTGGATAACCATTCCATCACCGAGTCGTCGCACCATGTGATAACGCTCGGAAGTTACGTAACGCGAAACCTCTTTCCTAGAGGCTTCCCGCGGACTGACAGCGGCGACTACTCCAAAGTGCCGTCCTGAAGCGCTGATCGCCTTCGCGTAATCCGCACGGTGGATCAAAGTTAAGCAATTCTCGGCCCCCAAATTGTGCGCTTGAAGGCAGGTCATGACGTTATCCTCATCACTCCCGCTGGTCGCGACAAAGAAATCAACTCCACCCACCTCTTCCTCCTCAAGTTCAGCCACTGAAGTCGCATCCGCATTGATCACCGTCGTATTGGAAAGCCTCTCGGAAAGATCTCGCGCTAGTTCCGGATCCTTTTCAAAAATTCGCACGCGGCAATTCCAACTCTCCAACATCTGTGCCAGGGCAAAGCCGTATTCCCCGCCTCCAAATACCACCACTCTTGGACCCTCTTTAGTGAAAACTTCTTTTTGAAGCTTTTCCACCAAAGTCCGTAATTTACGCGGAGCCCCGAATACCGTGACGATATCACCACTCTGCAATTCTGTCTCCGCATTGGGAACCTCATGCTCCTGTCCCCGGCTCACCAAGGCAATCCGTGTATTGGCGGGAAATTTGAG
>MDTC01176620.1_pt1 | contig 12966 bp, 15 predicted proteins | sample 811181 | NCBI WGS metagenome assembly MDTC01 (sample SAMN05326644, study PRJNA326480) | marine metagenome | isolation source: seawater | place: Pacific Ocean: North | collected 2011 | reverse complement strand
CCTGCTGCTGTATATATTTTGTTGTCACATGTTAAAAGAAAGTCTATTAAGCATATAGCTTAATGGAACAAAAAATTATAGATTCATACAATAGACTCAATAGCTTAAATGTTTCACGTGAAACATTTTTAGATTTTGAATTATTTTTATCAATGATAAAAAAAAAAAAATAAAGAAATTAACATAATCAGCAAAGAAACATCAAAAACTGAAGTTATAAGAACTAGACATATAATAGATTCAGCACAAATCATTGATTTTATTGATTTAAATAGTAATACAACCACAGATTTAGGAACAGGTGGTGGCATGCCCGGTATTATTATAGCTATAATGTTAAAAAATATGAAAAAAAAAATCAAGGTACACTTATATGAGAAAAGTTATCATAAAAGTGCTTTTTTAAAAGAAGTTTCTAATAAATTAAAATTACAAACAGAAATATTCCAAGAAAATATATTTGATTTAAAAAAAATCCAAACTGGAACCATAATGTCTAGAGCATTCAAACCAATGCCAGTTGTACTTGATTTAATTTATGAAAATTTCTTAAGATATAAAAATTTAGTTTTATTTATGGGCAAGAATGGAAAACAAATTTTTGAAAATACACTAAAAGACTGGGAACTAGAATATACAGAGAGAAAAAGTTTAACTAATGAAGACTCATTTTTATTAAACATCAAAAATATTAAAAAAAAATATAAAAAAAATTAATGCAAATTATTTCTATAATAAATCAAAAAGGGGGAGTCGGAAAAACAACAACTGCAATTAATTTAGCAGCAGGTTTGTCACAACAAAAAAAAAAAATTCTTGTAATAGACTTGGACCCCCAAGGAAACGCGACAACTGGTTTGGGATTATCTAATATAGAAAATTCTAGTGAGACAATTTATGGTGTCTTGAATGGTTCCAAAGAAATAACTCAAGTAATAAAAAAGACTGAATATGAAAACCTTGATATTATAACTTCAAATGTTGATTTATCTGGTCTTGAAGTCGAAACAGCAGATGATACACAACGAGCCTTCATATTGAAAAGTAAATTAGCCGCATATTTGAATGATTCTAGAGACAATTATGATTATGCCCTAATAGACTGCCCCCCATCACTTAGTTTATTAACCGTGATGGCTTTAGTCAGCTCTCATTCCCTATTGGTTCCATTACAGACTGAATTTTTTGCTTTGGAAGGATTAACGCAACTAATGAAAACAATCGAAAGAATAAAAATTAATTTAAATCCAGAATTAGAGATAAGAGGAATACTTTTAACTATGTATGATAAAAGAAACAAACTTTCATCTCAAGTCGAAAAAGAAGCAAGAGATTATTTTAAAGAAAAAGTATATACAACAGTCATTCCAAGAAATGTAAGATTGTCAGAAGCACCTTCACACGGAATGCCAGTTTTAATTTATGACAAATCCTGTCCAGGTAGTAAATCTTATTTTAGTTTTACAGACGAATTTATCAATCAAAAAACAAATCTAGGAAGCGCGGCTTAATGGATTCCAATAAAATTAAAAAAGGACTTGGAAGAGGTTTATCTTCTTTAATAGGGGAAACGAAAACTGAAATTAAAAAGAATCTACTTCCAATTTCTGAAATATTACCAAACAAACATCAACCAAGGAAAAATTTTGATGAAGATAGTCTGCAGGATTTAACAAACTCAATTAAAGAAAGAGGGATACTTCAACCAATAATTGTAAGACAATCGCCAGATAATAAATCAAAATTTGAAATTATTGCTGGAGAGAGAAGGTGGATAGCAGCACAGAAAGCCGGATTGCATAATGTACCAGTTGTAATAACTGATGCTGATGATTTAAAATCACTTGAATATGCAATAGTTGAAAATGTTCAAAGACACGATTTAAATCCTTTAGAAGAAGCGCAGGGATACAAAAGGTTAATAGATGAATTTAATTATGATCAACAAAAAGTGTCAAAATTTATTGGCAAAAGTAGAAGCCATATAGCAAATTGTTTGAGACTTTTAACTTTACCTGATGAAGTGATTAAACTTATTGAAAATAAATATTTAACAGCAGGACATGCTAAAATATTAGTTTGTTTAGAAAATGCAATTTTTGTTGCTAATAAAATAGTTGAAAAAAAACTTTCTGTCAGAAGTGCTGAAAATCTTGTTAAAGTTTTTAAAAATAAAAAGGGTGTTAAAAAATTTGCAAAAGATCCAAATATTTCAGATCTAGAAAGATCTATTTCAGAAAAAATAGGATTAAATGTTGCTATTAAAAATAGTAAGCGGAACAAAGGTTCAATAACATTTTCTTATAAAGAAATAGAACAATTAAATAAAATAATTGATATTATAAAGACTAATTACTAATCGTTTCAAACCTTTCTAAAATAAAATTATTTATTATTTGATTCGAAATATTTGAATTTTTTTTTATTAAAAGTTCTAGATTGTTTACCTCTATAATAAGCAATTTAATCTGAGGTAAAGTGAGATACTTCAACTGCTGTTTAATAATGTCTTTATCTTTCCAAAAAATAGGTGGCCTAAAGGATGATATTACGGCATCTATATCTTGTTTTGTTTCCAAATTGAATTTTAATTTTTTTAATCTTTTTAGTTTATATAAAAAAGTCTTAAGAATAATAATATTGTCCTCTGTAGAGGGATTATTTTCATTAAGTATATTCAATGTTTTTTTACTATTATTTGATAGAAATGCGTCAGATAACTCTGATGCATTATAGTTTTCTGATAAATTTGTGAGTTTTAATAATTCACTTAATTCAACTGATTTTTTATCTTGTGCATAATTTACAATTTTTTCCAATTCATTTTTTAAATTGACTCTATTACCTTTAGATCTTTCAATTATATAATTAATATTTTGTGATGATATTTTAATTTCTTTTTCTTTAAGAAAATTTTGAGCTAAATACATCAGCGATTGATTATTATCTTCATAAAATGGAATTATGATTATATCTTTACTCTTTTCGAAAAAAATTCTTAGTTTTGATTTTTTCTCTAGTGAGGCAGATTTAATAATTATTTTTAAATCTGTAACATTTCTATCAATAATTTCTTCTATCGTATTTAATATCTTGTCAGTAGCTCTATTTATTATAATTAATTTATCATCATCAAAAAAAGATTTGTTAAAAATTGATTCTTTAAATTCATCTACATTAGAAAGAATTTCATTTTCGTCGTAGTAAAAAATATTTTTTGAAAAATTTATCTTAAAAATATTATCAATATTTTCCTCTATTAAACCAATATTTGCTCCATATAATAGATAAAAATTAATATTTTTTTTTAGATAATTTTTAATTTCAAAATGTTTAATAATCATTAGACATTTAATTTTATAATAATCTCATCTAAGATTTTATTAATAATATTTTTTTTAATCTCATTTTGGTATTCTACTAATTCAAATTTATTATCACGGTTATTATATACAAAATCCTCATCAAAATTAATATCCTTTATAATTTTTTCATCTAATTGAATTTTTAATTTAACTACTATTTTTGATTTATATGATATTACCTGACCTTTTGAATTTTTTGATAATTCCTCTATTGTGTAAGTTGATTTTATTAGCAACTCTCCCAACCTATCATCCAGTTTATTTTCTTTGATGGATAAGAAATCAATAATCTTTCGATTAACTGCCTTATCACCCTCTATTGTAATTTTACTAAATTCAATATTCTTTAAAGATTTATTTACATATATTGGTTGATAACCGCAGCTGATAACAAATATTAACGAAGTTAAAATTAATTTTTTTATCATTTTACAATATAATTTATTATTCTATTCTTAACATATATAGTTTTTATTATTTTTTTATTTATTAAATACTTTTCTACCAGCTTTTCACTTGTGATCTTTTCTAAAATTTTTTTCTCATCAATATTATCTTCTACGGAAATACTGCCTCTTTTTTTACCGTTTATCTGTATTACGACTTCTTTATTTTCTTTAAGTAAATATTTTTGGTTGATTGTAGGCCAATTCAAATCTCCTTTATATGAAAGTTTGTATAAGCATTCATTAGCTATATGAGGAATAACAGGTATCATTGTAAGGACTATTTTTTCAAAACTGTTTTTTAAATTTTTGAAATTTTTTTTATTTTCAATTAATTTTCTAAAAAAAGAATAAATTTCATGATATGATGCGATTATAACATTATATCGAAATTTATTTAGTGCTTGATCGATTTTATTAATTATTTGATTTGTAAATATTTCAAGCTCTTCATTATGAATATCCAACTTTAATTTTGTAACATCCAAAATTTGTTCGTTTAACAACCAAAATTTTTGTACAAATTTGAAAGAAGAAATCATACCTTCATCTGACCATTGAATGTCTTTTTCAGGAGGGCTATCAGCTAAAATAAAAAATCTAACAGCATCAGCTCCATATTTTTTAATTATATCCTGAGGGTCAATTGTATTTTTTTTTGATTTAGACATAGACTCTGAAGGACCGATTTTAACAAGTTTTGTTGGATCTTTTTTAAGGTAAAATTTTTTTCCATCACTTGATATTATTTCGTCAGGTGCAAGCCAGTTGTTATTTTCATCTTTATAAGTTTCGTGGCAAACCATACCTTGTGTAAACAGTCCTTCGAAAGGTTCCTTTAATTTTGTTAATTTATTATTGAGGCTTATCGCCCTCATAAAGAATCGTGAATAAAGAAGGTGGAGAATTGCATGTTCAACCCCACCTATGTATTGATCAACTGGCATCCAATAATCAATATCCGTTTTTTTAAATGGGTTTATTTTGTCGTTGCTAGAACAAAATCTTAAATAGTACCAAGAAGAGTCAACAAAAGTATCAAGCGTATCAGTTTCTCTTTGACATTTTTTTCCATTAATATTTACTGATTTCCAATTTGCTTGAGAGTCTAAAGGGTTACCATTTGTATTGATATCAATATTGTTTGGTAGTTTTACAGGTAAATCATTTTCAGGAATTTTAACTATATTATTGTTCTCATCATAGGCTATTGGAATTGGACATCCCCAATACCTTTGTCTTGATACTCCCCAATCTTTTAACCTAAAGTTTGTTTTCTTTTTTCCTAGATTTTTAGTTTCTAACAATTTGATTGTTTTATTTATTGACTCTGAAGGGACTTTTAGTCCATTTAAAAATTTAGAATTTATTAAAGTTCCATCACCTGTATATGGTTTTTCATTAACACCATATTCATCGTTTTGATCATTGGGCTTTACGACTGTTTTAATTTTAAGATTATATTTTTTTGCAAAATCAAAATCTCTTTGGTCATGAGCAGGGCAACCAAAAACTGCTCCAAATCCATAATCCATCAAAACAAAATTTGCAAAATACACTGGTACTTTATTATCTTTATCTAGTGGATTTATGGCTATCAAATCAGTTTTAAATCCAATTTTATCAGCTTGAGCAATGGACTCTTCAGTGGTCCCTGTTTTAGCACATTCTTTTTTAAAATCTAAAAAATCTTGGTTATTTAAATAATATTTAGAAATAGGGTGATCGATAGATAATGCCAAAAAGGAAAATCCAAAAAGAGTATCTGGTCTTGTAGTATAGCATTTTACAGATTTTATTTCTTTTGAACCTTCTATTTTAAAATCAATTTCACAGCCTAAAGATTTTCCTATCCAATTTTTTTGCATAGTTTTTACTTTTTCAGGCCAATCTTTGAGTAAATTTAGATCTTCTAATAATTCTTGGGAAAAATATGAAATTTTAAAAAACCATTGATTAAGTTTCTTACGTTCAACAACAGCACCTGATCTCCAGCCTTTACCATCTATAACCTGTTCATTTGCTAATACAGTTTTATCAACAGGGTCCCAATTTACATAACTTTCTTTTCTATAAACTAGGCCTTTGTCATAAAGATTTAAAAAAAGTTTTTGTTGATGTTTGTAGTATTCTGGTGAACAAGTAGAAATTTCCTTATCCCAATCAATAGAAAGACCAAGTTCTTTCAATTGTGATTTCATTGCTTCAATATTTTTTTCTGTCCATGTTTTAGGGTTTAAATTATTTTGTTTTGCTGCATTCTCAGCCGGCATACCAAAAGAATCCCAACCCATCGGGTGAAGAACATTATAACCTTGTAATGTTTTATGTCGGGCTAAAACATCTCCAATTGTGTAATTTCGAACATGTCCCATATGAATTTTACCAGATGGATATGGAAACATTTCTAAGCAGTAAAATTTTTTTTTATTTTTATCTATTTTAGATTTAAAAAAATCGTTATCTTCCCAAATTTTTTTCCACTTTTCCTCGTTTTGTTTGAAATTATATCTATTCACTTATTTCAGTCAGGATTAATCCCTTTTAACTGGATTTTTTTTAGCCTTATTTCTTTTTAAAAATTCTTTTTCAAAATCTTTTTGATAAATAGCGGCTTGTTTTAATATTTTCTTTTTTATTTTAAAATTTAAATCATTATCAATTTTAGTAATCGAACACTTATTGTTTGAATCGCAGGTTCTTTTATTTATATTTACAATTAAAGCATCAGATCTAATTTCATTAGTTAGAAATTTAATTGTAATTTTTATTGCCTCTTTTTGATTATCATCACTGTACCAGTCGGTGATAATAACACCTCCAGCATAATCAACATTTGACAAAATCATAAAATCGATTGCTTCAAGTGATGCCCTCCAAAGAGGGTTTGATGACGCAAATAAAAAAGCTCCACCTGCTTTATTTTTTTTGAATAATTTTAATCCTCGTCCTTCTTCTACATTAGCACGGGCTCTTTTTTTACCATCTGGTTCAGCTGTTTTTGACCAGTCAGGCTTAAAAAAACTATTATTTCCACATGAATTTAAATAAAATAGAGATAGTAAAATAATAGAAAATTTAGAATATTTTAGTAAATTGAACATTTGCGGTTTTTTATATTAATAATAGCTAATTTCAAAGTTATTATTGTTGTAAATATATCACACATTTATAAATAATTAGCATAATCATTAATAAAAATTCATTACGCAGGTAGGAATGATAAATAAGGTCTTAATTTATATTTAAATATAACAATTAAGGAGAAATATGAATAAATTAAAAACTATAGGTTTATCAGCCTTAGCTGGATCAATGGTATTGACTTCAGCAAACGCTGTAGACTATACGATCACTGGTGACGCTGCTGCGTCTTACACTGGTGAGTCTACTACTACATCAATTGGTGGTGAAGGTGTTGCATTAGATACATCTATCTACTTAAATGCTGCTGGATCATTAGACAATGGTTGGGATGTAGGTTACGTTCTAAACTTTGATAATGCTACAGGAAATGTATCAAATACATCAGCACAAGGTGCAGTGACTATGGGTTCTATGGGAACTGTTCAAATAAACCAAATCGGTGGTTCAGCTGTAAATGCTATTGATGATATCACTCCAAGTGCTTGGGAAGAAGCATATGGAATGGGTACATTATCAACTGGTACTGCAACTAATCTTGCTGGTGGTGATGCTGGTTTCTTTGGTTCATCTGTAAACAGTGGATCAATTCAGTACACAACTCCATCTTTAGACATGATGGGAGCGACAATGAGTGCTTCACTTGTTTTCGATCCAAATGCTAATGTTGGTGCTACTGCTCATAAAGGTATAAATGGCGGTGAAACTGGAATGGGTTATGTTGTTAAAGTAGCTCACGAAAGTGGATTATCAGTAGGTGTTGGTATGGAAGAAATAGATAGTGATGGTCAAACAGGCCTAACAACAGGTAGAGATTCTAAAGATGAAACTTCTACAACTGTTTACGCTAAATATGCTTACGGTCCAGTAACTGTTGCTTACCAAGAGTCTTATCAAGATACACTTGACGGTGGAAGAGACTTTGAAGCAAACATGTACGGTGTTGCATTCACTTCAGGTGATGTATCTGTATCTTACGGAGAAACAGAAACAACAACTAAAGGTTTAGGTGCAACTGGTCCTCAAGCAACTGATGCTGATGCTATTGCAGTTTCTTACTCAATGGGATCTATGACTCTTCAGTTCCAAAGATCAGAGCAAACAAGATCTACTAAGGCTACACCTGCTGCTGTTGCAACAAATGTTGATTTAGACGAAACTGGAATTAAAGTTGGTTTCGCATTCTAAATTTAGTTAGTACTAAAATTTAAAAGGGCCCCTTTTTAAGGGGCCTTTTTTTTGAAATAACTTATTCCAGCGAACTCACAAGCATTAACTAAATTTAATTTTTTAATATTAGTTTTTGAAATCCCACCTAGCGCAATTATTTTTTTTGTAGTCAATTTAGAAAGATTCTTAAATTTATTAATCCCAAGATAATTTTTGTTTTTTTTAAAAAGTGATGACAATATAATTTTATGAACTTGTTGAAGTTCTTTATGTCTAATTTGTTTAAGATTGTGAGCTGAGCCAATAATCAAAAAATTTTTTTTGATTTTATAACTTAAATGAGAAAGATCTTTGTTAAATGAAGGTATGTAGGCTCCATCTAAATTAAGTCTTAAAGCAAGTTTAAAATTATTGGATAATACGAATTTGATATTCTTATTTTTACATTTTTTTTTAATATTTATAATTTCTTTTATATTGATTTTTCTTTCTTTATAATTTCTATAAATTAAAATAGGATTAGATTTATTAAAACAAAAAAAATCAATGTCTTCAATTTTTCTAATAAAGTAATAATTTGATTTAATATTATGCATAAAACAGTTGAAAATTTACAAGAGATAGAAACTTTGATCAAATCTAATTCACATAATAAAAGCAATGATAAAAAAATAAAAGTTATAGCTGTATCAAAAACATTTAAGATAAACGATATAATTCCATTGCTAGATTATGGACATACTGATTTTGGAGAAAATAAAGTTCAGGAAGCCGTAGATAAATGGACAAATCTTAAAGAGAAATATAAAGATTTATTACTTCATATGATAGGAGGTCTTCAAACAAATAAAGTTAAACAAGCAGTTTCATTATTTGACTATATTCATTCTGTTGACTCTCCAAAATTAGCAAAAAAAATATCTCAAGAGCAAAAAAAAATAAATAAAAGTCTCAAATTATTTATTCAGTTAAATATCGGTAATGAAGTTCAAAAAAAAGGAATTAATTACTCTGAGTTGAAAGATTTTAAAGATTACTGTGTTAAAGAATTAAATTTAGATATAATTGGTTTAATGTGTATTCCACCAATCAATTTTGATCCTAATAATGTATTTAGTAAAATGAAAAAATATAATATTGAATTGGGTCTTTCAGAACTTAGCATGGGCATGTCTTCAGATTATTTAGAAGCATCAAAAAATGGATCCACATTTTTAAGAATTGGTTCTAAAATTTTTGGTAATAGAAGTTAGCAAATTTTTATCCTAGTATTTTTATTAATTAATTTTATTAGAATTTGAAAATCTTTTTGAGTTAAAGCTATACAACCGGCAGTTTTTTTATAATTTTTGGTTAAATGAATAAAGATTGCACTTCCGTTTCCAAGAATTCTTTCTTTTGTATTATATTTTATAGGAATTAAATAATTATACTTATAATCATTTCTAAATAATTTTTCTGATTTTTTATTTTTATTATCAAAAATAAGCTTGTTATAATTTTTTCTATCATTTATATCATTACACCATCTCATTTCTGGTTTTATAAGTTTAATATTGAGTTTTGTAAGTGGTTTTTGAACTCTTTCTTTTCGATATAATAAATTTCCTAATTTAAAGGTTCCTTTTGGTGTTTTTTTATCTCCCTCTCTCTTTTTTATAGTTTTTCCATTTTTACCAATGCTACATTTAAAATGAAACTCTTTGAATAATAGACTATGATTATCTTTTAAAAGTATTAGGTTATTTTTAGACTTCATGAGTAATAGTAAAATAGTATTATATGATTGTTTTGATATCTATAAGATTCTAAATGAATTAAATGATATATTGAAATTTGATTTAATTCATATTGATAATGAAAAACAATTAAATTTATATATAAATAGTTTCGAATCTCACTTGATTATTCATAAGCATGAAAAATTTAAAAATATTAATCAAATATTTTTAGACAATCTTCCAATTAAATTAGACAAACTTATTGAAAAAATAAACCTGCTCACCCTTAAGAATAGTTTTATTGAAAAATCTAATATGAAAATTGGGATATATTTATTAAATACAAATTCTAGAGAGATTTTTAAAGATAATCTTAAAGCAAAATTGACAGAACAAGAAATAAAGATACTACAATATTTAGAAAAATCACAAAAACCAGTTAAAGTAGATCAATTACAAAAAGATATTTGGGGATATGGCAATGATTTAGAAACCCACACGGTAGAGACTCATATCCACAGGTTGAGAAAAAAATTTATTAAAAATTTTGATGATGCTAATTTGATTTTGAGTACTAAAAATGGATATTTAATTGAATAATATTTTAAATTCTTGCACCAATTTTTTCGATAATTTTTGCTGATAATTCAGTCCCTGCTTCTAGACTTTTTTGAGTAGGATATTGATTAATTTTACCGTGTAAGTAACCAGCAGCAAATAAATCACCAGCTCCTGTCAAATCTATAATATTCAAATTTTTTTTTGCACTACATTCAAAAACATCACTTTGATTTATAGCTATTGCTCCTTTTTCACCTCTTGTTATTACGATATCTTTTTTAAGTTGTTTAGAAAAATTTACCACCTCATCTATAGAGTTTGTATTAATTAAAGAAAAAATTTCTTGTTCATTAGCAAAAACTATATCTAGTTTATTTTTTACAAGATCTAAAAAACTTTTTTTATGCCTTTCAACACAAAATTGATCTGATAAAGACATTGCAGTAACATTGGAAAAATTAATTGCTTTATCAAAAGCTTTTTTAGGGTTCCCTTCATCCCATAAATATCCCTCTAATAATGTAATTTGTGATTTTTTGACTTCATTCTCATCAATATCTTCATCATTAATTTTCCCTGCTGTACCAAGATAAGTACACATTGTTCTTTCAGAGTCTGGAGTGATAAGTATTAAGCAAGATCCAGTGCCAATAGGTTCTTTCTTTTTAGTATATAAATATTTTACATTTTCTTTAATTAAACCATTTTCATATTTTTGTCCTAAATTATCATCATTTACTTTGCCTAAAAAACCAACTTTATTACCTAATTGAGAAAGTCCAACAATTGAATTTGCAACAGATCCACCTGAAATTGTTTCTTCAATTTTTAAAGACGATATTAAATTTTTAAATTCATTTTCATCTATTAATTTCATAGTTCCTTTTGAAAGTGAGTTATTAGTTAAAAAATCATCTGAAACTTTGCAGAGAACATCTACTATAGCATTTCCAATACCTAGAATTTTCATTTATGGTTTTTTGGCTTTAAAAGATTTTTTTCTGTTAGGATAGCAACTAGTACAAATTTTACAAGATAATCCGTAACATTCTCTAGCTTTACAAAATTCTCTTCCATAATAAATTATTTGTAAATGTAATTTATTCCAATATTTTTTTGGAAATAATCTTTTTAAATCGCTTTCTGTTTTAACTACGTTTTTACCATCTGTTAAACCCCATCTTTGAGCAAGTCTATGAATATGAGTGTCCACAGGAAAAGCTGGATATCCAAATCCCTGAGACATTACAACACTCGCAGTTTTGTGACCCACACCGGGCAAACTTTCTAATTCCAAATATGTTTTCGGAACCTTACCGTTATGCTTCTCTATTAATATTTTTGATAAGTAAAAGATACTTTTTGCTTTAATTCTGAAAATTCCAATTTTTTTAATTAAAAATTCAATTTTTTTTCTTCCTAATTTTACAAAGTGTTCTGGTTTGTAATATCTAGGGTATATCTTTTTTGTTACATTATTAACATTCACATCCGTACATTGAGCAGAAAGTAGAACAGATATTAACAAAGTAAATACATTTCTGCTTTTAAGGGGTACCTTAGTTTTTGGATAAATTTTATTGAGTATCTTTAAAATTTTATTAGCTCTTTGAACTTGATTCATTATTCAAAATTCATTAAATCTCTCATTGAATAAAGACCTGATTTTTTAGTCATCAACCATTTTGAGGCCAATAAGGCTCCTTCAGAATAAAGTGTCCTGTCAAAAGCTTCATGATTTAATGTAATTATTTCTTTTTTACTTGAGAATTTAACTTCGTGTTCACCAACAACTTCTCCTTTTCTAATAGAATTGAAATTTATTTTATTCCCATATGGAAAAGTCTTTTGATTGAGATATTTCTTTCCTATTAAATTATAAAAATTTTTATCCTTTCCATGAGCTATTCCTTTACCAAGCATTAAAGCCGTTCCTGAAGGATAATCTTTTTTGTATTTGTGATGAACCTCAAAAATTTTACTTAGATATTTTTCACCAAGGGCTTTAGACGCAATTTCAGTCAAATACATCAAAAGGTTTATACCAAGACTCATATTGCCGGCTTTTAATATGGGAATTTTCTTAGCGTAAGATTTAATTTTTTTTTCTTCTTTTTGAGTAAATCCTGTTGTTCCAATTACTACTTTTTTTTTTAGCTTTGATGCTATCTTCAAAACTTCAAAAGTGCATTTAGGTGTTGTAAAATCAATTATTACATCTGTATTTCTAAAGGCTTCTTCGGTATTTAACTGGGGTTTAATATGGCTAATTTTTTTAGAAACAATTCTGTTTTCTGTGAGACTATATAACTTTATTTTTTTGTCTTTTTTAGATGTTTTGATGAGTTGTTGGCCCATACGGCCTACACAACCAGTAATAGTTAAATTAATTTTTTTCATTAGAAAAAATATTAACCTTTTTTAGTTAATTAGTCTTTTAATTTTTGCTTACATCAATTAATTTTTCCAGAAACTTTTGGCTTTTTGAAAGAATTTTTTAATACTAGGATTTGACTTCTCATTTTCAATTTTTCTAAATTTTTCAAGTAGATCTTTTTG
>MDTC01013473.1_pt1 | contig 12966 bp, 8 predicted proteins | sample 811181 | NCBI WGS metagenome assembly MDTC01 (sample SAMN05326644, study PRJNA326480) | marine metagenome | isolation source: seawater | place: Pacific Ocean: North | collected 2011 | reverse complement strand
AGTTGAATCTACTGTTGTAGTAGTTCCTGATACTGTTAAGTTTCCTGATATAGTTGCATTACCACCTATTGTGACATTGTTAGGAAGACCAACTGTTATAGTTTGTCCACTAGCAGATGTCTCTATTTCGTTTGCTGTTCCTTGTATCGTTAATGATTGGGAATCTAAATCTACTGCACCTGTTCCTGAATCACCTGCAATGTCAAGGTCTTCTGCTGTGATTTGTGTATCAACATAGTCCTTAACTGCAGCTGAGGTTGGAATAGTAGTGTCATTATCATTAGAACCAATACCTTCTGATTCTAATACAACTGCAGCTGCAGCTAACATTGCAAAATCAACTGCACCTGCAGAGATTGTTAATGCACCATTAGAAGCTAGAGTTGCATCACCTGATACTGCAACATTATCAAACGAATCTGACCCGTCATGGACAAGAATGTGTCCACCACTGGCAGAAGAAATGTCTGTGTCTGTTGCACCAGCAAGTGTTGATGTAGTAGATACAAAAGAAAGTGTTCCCGAACCATTCGTAGAAAGAACTTGTCCGTTTGACCCGTCTGAGCCAGGTAGTGTATAGGTCACACTTGACCCTACACTGTCGGGTGATTTCAACCCAACAAAGTGCGAACCATTGTCAGAATCTTCCATAAGTTGAAGACTAGCACCTGCACTTGAACCATTACCAACTTTAAAGTTAGCTGGAGTTGCAGAAGAACCTGCAAGAATGTCGGTGTAGTATTTACCACCAATCGCATGGATTAATGGAGTAGAATTATCTGAGTCTACTGATTCAATAAAAAGTTTTGCACTTGCACCTGAATTAGACCTGTCCTGCACATAAGCTAATTCACCTTCAGCTAAATCACTAACTGTTGGTGCAGATGCTCCCGTGCTTCTTTTAATCTGAATTACTGTTGCCATTTTTATTTTCCTCTAAAAAATGATTTAATTATTTAAATAAGCTTATTTTCTAGTTCACATATCCCTAGAAGATTACATAATATAAAACTATCCTCTCACTATGAGGTTCGTGTCTCACTAGAATGACACATTGATTGTATTAGTATTTATAAGACTAGAATGTCCCACCATCTATATTAGTGGTGGTTGTCCATTTATCTGATGCTTGGTCGTATGAAAGAAGTCCATCATCGGTTTCTGTTGCATCAACATCTGCAAGTTCATTGATAGATTTTGCAGAAATATTTACAGAAGATGTATTACCGATCGCAACTTGTTTGACTCTTATGTTTTGTGTTCCAGCGACTTTACCACCGATGGTTGCAGTCCTAGATAATGTTGCTTTAATTCCCATAATTACCTCGTCACATTTGGTGTGATGATTGCTTGTCCTTCAATCACTCTAGTTATAGTTCCTGAACCACTGGTCACGATTAAATCATAAACATATCTACCTGAATCAATACTATTGGTTTGGGTATCTGTTAATGATATAGTCACTTGACCTGCAGCCTCCGATATAGAAGTTGCAAATGTAGCACTGACTGAAGATGAACTATAAGTTTTTCTTATTTGTGCAGATGCAGAATATCCAGTTAAATCCTGAACACCACCTGCAGAATCAGTCACATCTACAGTGATACTGAAGTCCGTTCCTTGATCAATATATAAATTTGCAATACTAGCCATATAACTATTTATACCATTTTAAGTTTTATTCAGAGAATCTTGCATTTGGAACTGCTTGATGAATCTTTCTCAAGGTTCCACTATCATTCACATATATCTCTTGAGCTTTAACCACTGAACCTGATTGATTCAAAAATGCACCTTTAATTTTTGCAAGTGGGCCTATAGTTCTAGTTGCAGGAGTAGTCACCTGATATGTTGCAGGTTGTCTAAATGCATATGGTGTTTGCACAGTTGATTGATATATGTAAGGTTGTTGTGCATTTGCAATATATGGTTGTTGTGTATTAGATGACACCTGATATATCGCAGGTTGTTGATTACTATATGTAAACGGATAAGGTTGTTGATGTTGATAACTTCCAGGCTGTCTATTACTGTATGTAAAAGGAACTCTATAACTCAACTGATAACCTGCAGGTTGTTGACCATTTGCAATATATGGTGTCTGACTACTTGCAGGATGTTGATATGTTTGTTGTGCATTTGCAATATAAGGTGTTTGTGCATTTGCGATATAAGGATATGTTGTTCTTCCCTGTGCATTATATGTAAATGGATTCTGATAAGATGCCTGATAAGTAAATGGACTTCTTCCTTGTCTTGCATAAGTGAAAGGTGTTCGTCCTTGTCTTGCATAAGTAAAAGGATTCCTGTAAGAGAACTGATATGTTGCTCTTGCATTTCCAATTACAGGAGTAGTGTAAGGATATGGTTGTTGACCAGTAGGCATTACGAACTTCTCCTCTCTCTCATTTTTACAACTGACCTGACATACCTTTTACCATAGTCATCTAAACTATAACGATGAGTTGGTTGAGTTTTTTCTTTATCGTATTGAACAATTCCTTCCATATCATGTATTTCAACTCTGAATTTTTTGTGTTCTATACCACCGATATTCTCAGTTCCCAATTCAGTCACTTCGTATTGTAGTCCGTTATATTCTATCATAGGAAATACCTTATATTGTTAACATTACCAAGTTCCATACCTGACTCATGAATCCTTGTAAAACTCTCTGCAACTTTTACTGCAGAGTCAACTAAAATTCCACCTGCATAAAAGTTTTCTAAACCAGTTCTTATAGTGTATACATTTTCTTTTCCTGAAATTTCTTGTATACTATTTACAGTCACCTTGTTTCCATTTATGTCTAAAATTTTATCACCTTCTTTTAATTGAACACAAACTTTCTTATAGTTTGCTTCGGTTCCTGCAGGATTATAAGATGCAAGTCTTCCATCTGCAAGATATATTGGGTGGTCGTCTGTCATTTTTAAATCATTTACTTTTATGATACCACCTCTAAACACTCTTCTTATATGAGTGATTGGTGTTTTTTCTATTTTATCTGTTTTCCAATTGTATCCTATTACAAAATCTCCTTTTGATAATTCATTGATATGTTTATCACCTTCAGGTGTTGTAATCATTTCATTATCTACAATACAACATTCAGGACAATCATCTTCTTCTGATTCTGCTTGAAGTTCTACAGCGCATACCCATGTATATGTTGTATACCCTGACAATGATTGAGTTGCAGTAAAGGTAAATGTGACTGCAGATGAGGATTCACTATCAGTCCAATATAAATCTATACCTCTTCTTCCTGTTGCAGAGTTATGACCAAATGAAGTATCAGAGGTAGTCCATGTTGCACCTGCATTTGCATATCCTACTGTTGCAGTAGATAGAGTTCCTGATGCACTACTAATTGCATATCTTGTCTTGTAATCATTACCTGATGCACCACTTGGATGTTCAACTTTCCAAAATACATTAGAAGATGGCCATGAACCTGAGTATATTGGTGAACCACCATTTCCGTCAAAACTATAAATTGTTGCTGAATTATTGTAAAGAATAACTGCATCATAATCTTCTTCAACTCCATATGACCCTATATGGTCTCCACCACTTGATAGAGCTGTAATTTGCATCCCGTTCTTTGCAGGGCCAGTCCATGATATAACTGGAACAAAGTGTGAAGATACACTTGGTTGAGGATAACCCATGTTTGTTCCTGAATCAACAAACACAGCATCAACATAATCAGTTTCCTGTGCATAGATGTATGGAACTCTACCGATAACTGGTTGTTGATGTTGATATGTGAAAGGTGTTCTTCCTATTGCTCTTGCAGGTTGTTGTGCAGATGCAATGTATGGATATGGTTGTTGTGCAGATGCAATATATGGATATGCTTGTTGAGCAGATGCAGGATATGTTGCACTAGCTCTTGCATTTGCAATGTATGGATATGGTGTCCTTCCCTGTGCTTGATATGTTGATGGTTGTCTTGCTTGATATGTAAAAGGAGTTCTTCCTGTATGTCTATATGTTGCAGGTTGTCTATTCTGATATGTAAAAGGAACTCTATATCCTACAGCTGCTCTTGCAGGTTGTCTTGCTTGTGCAATGTAAGGAGTTTGTGAAGTTGCAATTACAGGTGTTGTTCCTGTTGCATTTGCAATATAAGGAATCCTATAGTTAACTGGATTTCTATAAGTTGAAGGAGCTCTTTCTTGATATGTAAAAGGACTTCGTCCAACTGTTGGTTGTTGAGATGGTGTTTGACCGATTACAGGTGTTTGTGAGTTAACAGTATTCCTTGCAATGTAAGGTTGTTGAAAACTCGTCCCGTTATTTATGTATATTTCTTCTGACATATCTCATATTATATTACGAACCACAAATGTCCTGTCGCAGTTGAACCAACTCCTGTTGGTGCTGAAGACACTGTCTCGTAATCTAATACGACATTGTCACCTGAAGTTGTAATACCATTACTTCCGTTTACACTAAGTGTTAATTCACCAAAGTTTCCACCACTACTATTGAATGATTCTGCAAGACCCGTTCCTGCAATCATAACTTCATCAACTCTTGCACCAGTAAAGTATTTGTTATTACTACCTTCTGATACTGAATCTGAATTGTTTGAGTTGTCTGCAGGTTCCCAATAATTGTTGGCTGCATCCCATACTAAAATTTGACCTGCAGTTGGAGATGATGTATAATTAATATCACTCAATCCTGAAGCTGCATGTCCTGATATTGAGGAAACAGTTGAGGCTTGACCACTAAGGTTTCCTGTAAATGTTCCTGTTATTGTTTTGTTGGTTAAAGTTTGTGTTGCACTTGTTCCAACAATCTCTTGGTCTCCACCTGCAGGAAGTGTTAATGTATTTGTGACACCTGCACTATGTGGTTGAGGTTTAATAGTTTGACCATGTGAGTTAACATGACAGTTAAGTTTAATCTGTCCTTCTGTTGAACCCCCACCTCTGAATTCTGTTATGTAAGTAGCTGCAGTGACTAAGACATTACCTGTTGCTGAAGTCAAAGGCCCGATATGTGTTCCTGTGGTATTACCTGTTAAATCACCAGTGACATTTCCAGTTAAATCACCAGTAAAGTTTGGTGAAGTCACTGAGTGTCCAGTATCTACATTCACATTTCCATTTACAAAAGTATTACCTTCTAATTGTATTGTGTATCCTGATGTAAGTGATGTGACCTGTGAATTTATATCACCATTTAATATAATACCTGAATTGTTATTGTTGTAAATAACATTCTCAGATGTCTCTGAAAAATATGTTGCAGCTGATACCACATCTGTGACACCTTCAAATGAACCAGTGAATGCATAGATAACAATTTTATCACCTGCACTTGCACCTGAATTTAAATTTACTTGAGTAAAGAAACTTCCTGATACACCACCAACACTGTAATCTGTATCTTCTAATAAATGGTCTCCATTTTTAAAAACTTGAATACGATTACCTTTGAACTTAAGAATATTATTAAATGTATCTGCACCTGTGAATGCAGTTTGTGATGCAGTTGCAGTATAGATGAATTCTTGGAAGTAGAATGCCTTATCCTCAAGGTCATTCATTGCATCAACTAAGTTTTTAGATAATGATGGTCTTAGACCTGAAACCTCACCTACATCTGTTGCAAGCTCATTGTATCTCAGTCTAAACTGTTCTATTGTTGAAAAATTATCTACTGTTTTAGCCATGTGTCTTCTCTATAATTTCTTTCATTAAGTTTTTCAATTCAGACATTTCCTCTCTTAAACTATTTATCTCGTCTGACTGGTTTTGAAAAAGTTCTCTTCTTCTCTTTGCAAGAACATAACCATTGTAATCTGTATTGACTACTGCAGAAGAGTGTTCATCTCTTTCAAGATGGGTGTGTCCTTCTACCTTTATACCCATTATGTTAATGCAATACATCTAAGTGCAGATACCAATGGAACTACACATGTATTATTACTTTGTCCTACAATCTTAATTGCAAATGCAACAAACTCAGGAAGTTCGTCTGCAGTATATTCGTATTCTTTAAAATTCTTTCCATCATTTGAAATTGCAATATCAGGTGAACCATCAGTGTTAAAGAACTCCCAGTCCTTTTCATCCCATGGTATCTCTTCATCTGATGATATCAATTTATACATAAATTTCAAATCAGTGTTTGCAGGTCTAAAGTTATCTGCAAATACTTTTAGTGATGATGCAGGATTTTTAAGTGTCACTTTTCTAGTGCAATAAACCATTGCATTGTTATCACCTTCTGATTCGGTTGATGGAACATAAGTTGTTCCTGTTGTGACATCACCAGCAACATCAATATTATTAATTCTATTCATGATTGCAAGAGCACCGATTGTTCCTACATCAATAATTGGTGAAACCATTTCTGAATATGATTGTAATTGCAATTGACACTTGAATGATTTTGCACCTGAGTTATGTGCAGTCTCGTTTAATTGAGATGCAACAACTTTAGGTGAATCCATAAAGTGATTATCATTTAGTGTAATAAAGTCTGCACTTGCTTGTTGGTTATAAGAAATAACTGTAGGTGAACCTTCAGGTGACTTCATTAATCCACCAAATGCACTTGCATAAATGTATGTTTCTTGGAATATTAAATTAGGTATCATTGTATGTAATACATCATAGTAATAGTTTCTTGATGACATTACATTATTACCACCACCCGATGTGGTCTCTGTTGCACTATATCCAGTTGTAAAATCAAATCCAGTTAATTTTGGTTCTACAGTGAAACAATCAATCTCTATATTGTCTATAACACTTGAAGTTCCTGTAAAGTTCTGATTGATTGATGAAATAGGATATCCACCAATTGAATCTTCTACTGCATCTACTGTTATCTCTAATGTATTTGTTGCAGAACCAAAGTTTGTGATTGTAATTACTTCATTTGCAACATATCCACTTCCACAATTAGTTATTTGAACACTTGAAACAACTTCGTTTCCTGATGTTCCTGTGGTTGTAATTTCAAAGGTTGCACCACTTCCTGCAAGAGAAGATGATGTTGTCCCTGATTGATATGTTCCTGCAGCTGGTTCTGCACCTGAGGTGACTGTTGATGGATTAGTAATGTTTGTGACACTTCCTGTTTTATTTCCTACTACACCTGATATTGAAACATTAGATTTTGTATCATACATTCCATGTGAGTATGAATAAACTTTTACAAAGTCTTGACCTGAAACTGTTTCAATAGGATTGTTTTGTAGTTTTGCAGTCGGTAATGCATCGTTCTCAAATACTAATGTTGGAACTTTTGATGTATCAAACCTACAAATCTTCATGTTAAATTTCAAGTCATCTGTTTGTTCTGCAGTCCATGTTGATGCATTCTGTGATAAGAATAATGAACCTGCATATGGTTGTCCTGAAATTGTTTGTCCTGTAATTAAATCTGTTTCTCCCATTCTTGAAATGAAACACTCGTAGTCTGTTGAGTTTGATAGAACTACGAAACAGTATTCTGTATTCTCTTCAAGATATACTGGTGATTCAAAAGTAAATGTAGTTGCAGTTGAACCATCGGCAGATACATTTACATCTGCAGGATTCTTTGTGACTACTGAGAAAGGCATCACTGTCTGGCCAGGATACCCGTTTACCATATTTCTTATTTCAATTGAAACAGGTAATGAATCTGATTTTGTTTTGAAGAATAAATCAATAGAAGATACCATCAATCCACCTGCAGATTCTACTAAGAATGATTCTGCAAGAGGGTCTTGCCATCCCATTCCATTTTCTTCACGACAGAATCTAACTGGGAATGCTTCTATACCTCTATCTACATCTAATGCACATCTTCTACCACTTCTTGGTGGTCTTCTAGGTGGTAAGTCAGGTGGTAATGCAATATCAATTGTATTATCATCCTCAGGTGGTGCAGTAATTCCTGTGTCTCTGTTTACTACTTCAGTAGCTTCTTCTGCATCTGTTCCACCACCAGTTCTATCTATTTCAGGTGGTATCTCATCATTTGCACTTACAGCTAATGACTCACCTCTTCTAACTATTTGTCTTTCACCTGATACTCTTTCTATAACTACTCTACCATTTCTTGTTGATACAACTTCAGATTGATTAGATTGTAGTAATCCTTGTGCTTGATATATTGCACTTGCAGATGAAGACGGACTTGATAATTTCAATGCACTAGAAGTTATTTCTAGTTTTCTCATACCTGATGGGAATCTTGCACTGTCACTATTTGGTAATTCAAAGAAACAACGAAGTCTTCCATTACCATCTGTTTTTACACCTGAGGTGACTGTTGTTCCACCATCTTGAGAATATGATGCACTTTGTGGTCTTACAAATTTATTAACATCTAATCCATCAAAGAATATGAAATGATTTGTGTTTGGTTTTAAGTTAGTTCCATCTACTTCAATTGTTCTTGCTCTCATGAATGGAACAATTGATACGGATACAACTCTATCGTTTCTTGTTTCTTGGAAATCTTCAACAACTGATGTTGTCACACCTGTTCTTACTTGTCCTTCTACTGTATCTGTGACTTCTCTAGTGACTGTGACTCCTGCAGTCCATTCACCACCCTGTGCAGGGTCTCCTGACCAAGAACCATTTGATTGTGCAGTCACTTCTGATGAAACTTGTTCAGGTTCACCAACCCAAGTTGTCTGCCATGCATTCCAAACTGTTCCTAATGCATTTTCATTTGAAGCTTGAACTGCATCAAAGTTTCCTTCTCTGTTTATTCTAACTTCAGGAAGTCTTTCTGTATCTTGCCATATATCTGTTGAAGGTGTAAGTTTACATTGACCTGTAAATGCAAACACATGATATGGGTTTACATTGATTGCTCTAGATGCCATATGTTGATTGACATATGATTGTTCTGTATAAGGTAATGTAATTAAGTCACCTGTCTTTTGATAATTTTTAGAATCAGTTGTGTTCAATGAGATATCAAAGAACTGTGAATAAGTCTTAGGTCTTAAGTGACCTCTCTTACTGTCTATGGATACATTATAATCAGGATGGTTTACATCACCAACTCTGTGTCCTCTAAAATTATCTACTAAGAAACCTGATTTAAATCTATCTAAACCATTTGCATCTAGTATTTGTTTTGTTTGTGTATCTTTTTCTAATAGAGAAAGTGCAGTGACCCTCTCTAAGTTTGTGACTCTACCATGAATAGACCCTATGTCTTTCATAGTGAATCTTCTATGTTCTTTAGTTCTAACTTTTATTTGTTTTAACTTAGCTGTAAATGCAGGAAGGAATACTTCAAATAATTCTATTGCATCATCAATCGCTTTTGGTTTAGTTGGAGATAATGATGGTGTTCCCTGTGCAATTTGGAATGACCCTGTTTTATGTAAAAAGACTTTATCAATTCTAGGAACATAAAAAGATATGTCTCCAACCATTGATTCAGAATCTCTAGGTGTTCCGTTTAGTTTTGCACTTGATGATTCAAAGTTTCTACCTGATTCAGAAAGAGGGTCTACTATCACACCATTTCCTGTTGCATTATTATAATCTGATATATCTGTTGGTGAAGTTGCAACTGGGTCTACTGAATATAGAGAATCTCCTACACCTAACTGCATTCCTACTGATGGTCTAAAGTCTATTGAATCTGATAATTCAAATGTTCCATCAGGTTCAAATCCACCTAAGTCTACTCTTGCAGGTGAATATACTGGAATGTCTTTGTAATCTATTGCAGAATATGATTGAACATCTATAAATGCACCACCAGTGACTTGGAAACAGTCAAAGACAATTAGGATATCATCTAAAGGTGCAGACTCACTTGTCTTTCTAATTAATCTTGCACAATCATAGTATCCATCTCTCTGTCCGTCATCAAAGACAAACTTAGATGTAATTTCTTTAGAACCATTAGATACATTTGATACAGTTGCAATTGCACCTGATGATTTACCTACGATTTGTTCACCTTCAGTAAATCTTGCATCACCTATATGATACCAATATGATGTTGCACCAGTTCCGTTATAATCAATTAATATTGCTCTTGCATCTGAAGTTTGTCCTACAACTTCTTCAAATGCAGTAAATGTTCCTGATACAATTGTTAATGTTGCATTTGGTGGTAAAGGTGTTCCATTACCATTAGCTTCAAATATTCCACGAATCTTAAATACATGTGGAACACCTAATGAAATCTCTCTGTCATCATAACATGTTCCGAAAGGATTATTTGTTGATGAACCACTATTACCAGTTCTTGTTGAACCTACTTTTAATAATCTTGATTTCTTAAGTGCAAGTCCTTTTCTTGCAGGACTATTGTCAGTCACACCATATTTAATTAAAACTTGAGCACCATTTTCTGATGCAAGGTTTGATACAGTAAGTGTTGTTGCACTTCTTGAAATTTTACTATCTGCTTCTAGTTCATCAATATCAATATTCTCACCTGCAGTAAATGTTGGTGAACCTGTTCCTGCTTTTACGATTGAGAATTGGAAATTACTATTATCTAATGAAGTAAATGTGTTTCCTGAACTTAATGATATTGTAAAACCACCTGATGCGATTTCTTGTATTTCTTGTCTTGTTTCTACATGTGAATCTGCAGTATGTGTTTTAACATAGTCTCTTGGCCATGCGAATACTGCAGAAGTTTGTGCTTGTTCATCAATCTTATTTCTTTTTCTAGTGATTGCACCATTATATGAATCACCACTTCCCACTGCAACCGATAATGTTAATGCAGTATCACTGGTGACTGATGCAACTATTAATGGATTTGCAGAATCAACTGGGTTGATTAACACATCTCCTTCTTTTAATTCAGCTGCAAATCTAGAACCTACACCTGTCACTGCAGTTGAACCTGCAGTCAACACAACATTACCTGTTAGTGTTATTGAACCTGTTAGATTTACATTTGCACCAAAGTTTGTAAAACCTGAATTAGATGCTTCTTGAGCAACTGAACGAACTCTGTCAATGTGATATTCTCTTACACCTGTTCCACCCTGTTGTGCAGATAGATATCCATCTGTTCCTGAGAAGTTTAATCCATTTGCAACTGCAAAGTTTCCTCTTCCTGTTGATGAGAGTGTATCATTAGACACAAATTTACCTTTGACATCTGATAGATATACCACACCAGTTCCATCATACACTGCAATACCTGTTGCACCTGATACTGAACCTGTAATTAAATCACCTGCTCTTAGTGTTCCTGATTTGTCACTATTTGTATAGTCAAGTCGGGTAAACATCTTAACATCAAACAATGAAAGTTTGAATATAGATGTTGCATCTAAAACATCTGAAGTTTGTGAAGATGATTTTTCAAATATATCTCTTACTCTTGCAATACCGATATGGTCTTCAGTAGGCATACTTCCTACATTTGCATAACCACCACTAAGTGCAATTTTACTTGGATAAAGTTTTACTGTTTTAAATGAGTCAATTGCAGTGTCACCTGTTTCATGACCGAATTCGGGTTGACCGAATATCTCTGTTATCTCTAAATTGTTTCCAACTCTAAAAGGTGTTGTTGCACCTGTGAGTGAAACTGTTGTTCGTGCTTTGTTGAGTGTTATAGGTGTTGTTCCTACTTTCTCAATCTCATAACCTCTTACATATGCTTTACCAGGCGATGCTTGAAGAACTACCTTAGCTTCATCTCCACCATAAACTGCTTTATAATAACCTGCATTTGTAGTGTCATCTAAGTGTTCTCTAAATGAGTGTGTAAATTGTCTTAATACGAAATCACCATTTGCATCAAATGTTCTTCTTGCAAGTGTGTTTTCTATTTCGTTATAAACTGGTCTTCTAACTGTTAGTTCTATTTGTCCTTTGTTTACTCTTGCAAGTTCTATGAAGTTTGCATCGTCTGTAGATGATAATAATTTTTTAGTGAATACTAAATCTACTTTGAATCTATCTGCACCTGCAGCGTTTTCATTGTTAGTTCCAGTTGCATTGTCTTTTAATGTTCCATCGTCTGAACTGTTTATCATTTGTTCAGATACATCTAAACCAATTCTATATGATGGTTTACCTGAATACTTTTCTAATAGTGTAAAGTTTGCATCTACTTTACAGAAGAATCCTCTGATAAAGACAACACCTTCTGATATACTTGCAAGTGAGGCTCTTCCATTTGGTGTATCACTACTTCCAAGAACTACTAGGTCATTATTGTCTCCTGTCACATCGGATGCAACTCCTGTATTATCAAGAGTGACTACTTGAAGTTCTTCGTTTGGAAGGAAAGTGAATGAGTGTGCAGTATTAGTTCCCTGAGATAGGTAATGCACAAAGATTGTTAGTTTGTCGTCTGTAGATTCTGCAGTTGTTGTTTTAACTCTTGCAAGAACACCTGATGTTTTACCTTGTAAAATTTTACCATGTAGTGACTCTCTGTATGTCTCTACATTTGCATCACCTAATGAGTTTGGATTTTGTGCAGATACTTTAACAAAGTATACTTCCATGTCAATGTCAGTTTGAGCACCACTGACTAATGACCCTTCTTTAAAGAAGTGGTCTCCAAATCTTTCAATTTGATTTTGTAATATAGATTGTGATTGAGTTAATTCTCTAGCTTGAAGTGGTCTTCCTGCTCTGAACAAGACCTTATTGAACTTCTTACTCTCATCAAAATCGTCAAAATATGGTGATATATTTAAATCTGTCTTTTCAGGCATAAGTTCTCTCTATTTTATAGAGGGGATAAACCCCTCTACCTTACATTTCAATAATTAATTTAATGTCTTCTATTTGGTCTGCGGCTCTTGACACTGCACCTCTATTCTCAACATACATTATTTGACCTGAATATTTTTCTACTTCAGGGAATGTTGAATCAACACTTGATACTGTTGCAACTGCAGTTGAGTTTCCACTTACATACACATTGTTGGTGTTTGCAAAGTCTGCGTATCCACCTTCTGAGTTTGCAACTGGAATATGTGATACGACT
>MDTC01015869.1_pt1 | contig 12967 bp, 12 predicted proteins | sample 811181 | NCBI WGS metagenome assembly MDTC01 (sample SAMN05326644, study PRJNA326480) | marine metagenome | isolation source: seawater | place: Pacific Ocean: North | collected 2011 | reverse complement strand
CCCGCCGATCTGGCCGACGCGGTACGGCGATTCGCAGGTTGACCGCGGCCCCCCCTTGGTATCCTCCCGCCGAGGAGGTCCCATGCCCGTGCCCGTCGACTCCGCGTTCCGCGCCACCCTCCTCGCTGCGCTGACCGCCGCCGCGGCCTGCTCGGGCAACAAGGTCGAGCCCGAGGTCCCCGCGGTCGACCCGGAGCCGCCCTCTCCCTTGACGCTCCAAGAGCCCGCCCCCCTGCCCGAGCCCGAGGGCGCGGTGGCCCTGCCCGGCGGCATGTGCTCCCCCGGCGCGCCGATCGGCCCGGGCATCGTGCCCGCCCAGCAGACCGAGGGCCTGGTGGTCCTGCACCGCAAGCCCATCCATCCCGAGCCCGTGGTGGAGCGCTTCGACGTGGGCACGCCCTGCTCCGGCGCCAGCGACCAGGACGCCTGCACCACCGCCCTCGCCGACCTCCCCTCCCAGCCGATCCGGCAGGACTGCGGGCAGATCGGCTGCTTCGAGTGGTACGTCGCCACCACCGAGGGCGACGACGTGCGCTGGCACTCGACCGAGAACACGCTGCTGCTGTGGCTCGGCACCATCGACTCCGCATCGGACGCCCAGGCGCTGGTCTGGGCCCGCGGCTACAACGTCGACTGCGGCTCCATCCAACCGGTGAAGGGCGGCTGGCACGTCGAGGCCAACCGCCGGGTGTCGGACTGCCCGGTCACCGAAGGCCAGTACGAGATGCTGGTCGCTCCCGACGGCAACGTGATGGTCGTCAAGGAGGACCTGCAGGAGTCCGGCGCGTGCATCGGCCGCCTGCCCCCCGGCCTGCGCAGCCTGCAAACGGATCGGCGCCAGCACGTCGGCGCCTGGCTCGCCCGGGCGGCCCACCTGGAGCAGAGCGCGGTCCACGCCTTCGACGTGCTGGTCACCGAGCTGATCGCCCACGGAGCCCCGGAGGACCTGATCGCCGCCTGCCGGGAGGCCCGCGCGGACGAGGTGCGCCACGCCCGTGACGTGGGTGCACTCGCCCGGTCCCTGGGCGGGGAGATCGCCCCGGTGGAGGTCGACGACGGGCCGGTCCGCTCGCTCTACGCGCTGGCGCTGGACAACGCCCGCGAAGGCCTGGCCCGGGAGTCGCTGGGCGCGGCGATCGGGCTCTATCAGGCGGATAACGCCGAACTTCCCGAGGTGCGGACCCTGATGGCGCAGGTCGCCCAGGACGAGATCCGCCACGCCGAGCTCTCCCGCGCCCTGCACGCCTGGTACCAGACCCGCCTCTCCCCCGCCCAGCGCGCGGACGTGGACGCGGCCCGCTCGCAGACCGCAGAAGCGCTGATCCGCGGGACCCTCGCCCAGCGCGAGGACGCCCTGACCCGCGCCCTCGGCCTGCCGACCGGCGCGGCCGCTGAGGCCCTGGTCCAGGTGATCGCCGAGGCCTGACACTCAGAGGGTGCCCATGACGCGCGGACGGGTGTGGTTCGGGGTGGCTTCGTTGATCGCGGTCGCGATCCTGGTGGCGCTCGCCCTGTGGCGGGTGCGGACCTCCGATGATCCCCGCAGCCCCACGATCACCGAGGCGCCCTCCACCGAGCAGGCGCGAGGCGCGGCGGCCGGCGGACCGGTCGAAGGGGTGGTGCTGGACCCGATCCTCGAGGACTCGGACGCGCCGGCGACAGCCACCGAAGAGGCGATGGCGGCGCTGGCTCGCCACACCCGGCAGAGCTGGGCGCGCTGTCCGCTGCCCGACACCGTCCGACCCGGCGCCCACTCCGACGAGCCGCGGGTCGAGGAGGTCGACTCCGGTGCGCTCTACATGCTGCTGGACGCCGACGCGGCGGAAGAGGAGCAGCTGTGGATCTCCGCGCCGCCCACCCGTCCCGAGCCGCCGTCCAAGCCCGCCCCCGAGGCCCTTGCCGACCTCGACGCCCGGCGCGACGCCGGCGATCTCACCGAGGCCGAGCACCGGGATCAGACCACCGAGCTCTACGACGCCGCGTTCACGGCAGCGTCGGAGTGGCGCTCCGAAGGCTTTCTTCCGATGGCCATCGCCGCAGTGGGCACCTTCGCACCGGGCCAGCAGATCGACTGCAGTGTGCACGACGAGCAGGTGGAGGTGACCGTGGTGGCCCGCTACCCGGACGGCCGACCTGCGGACCGCGCGCTCGCGTCCGCCAACTGGGGCGGCGGCACGTTCGAGACCAACGCCGATGGCGAGGCGAACGTCGTCGTGTGGAAGGGGCTCGACGTCATGGTGAGCGCGCGGGAGTGGAGCTCGGATCCGAGCGAGTTCCCGGAGCCGGCGAGGGGGGACGCCGACGTGCGCGCGCCCATGGGCGGTGAGCGTGTGCCCATCACCCTGGACCTGCAAGGAACGGCCTACCGCACGCTCACCGACGACGAGGTGGCCGCCATGCACGAGGCGGAGGCGGAGCAGGGCCTCGACCTCTCCGACGCGCTGGAGGCCGCACTCGCCGAGCCGGGGATCTCCGCCCGCGCCCGCGAGAAGCTGGTCGCGTGGTCGAAGCGCCTGCAGCAGGAGGCCGACGACAAGCTCGACCTGGCCGACGAGATCGCCGCGGACACCGACGGGGATCCGCTCAGCCGGCGACCGTGAGCGAGCGCTCGGCGACGATGCGGAACAGGCGCTCGCGGCGGTCGTCAGACCAGGTGTAGAGCGCGATCCGGTCGATGAGGACAGGATCGTCGGGCAGTCGCAGCGAGGCCGCCCAGCGCACCGCCGCGTCCCGCTGGCGATCGCTCGCCTTGCGGGTCGGGCGGGCGATCGTCACGTGGGGCTTGGGCGCGTAGCGGTCCTTGCGGGATCCGGCGGCCTCGGCGAGGGGTCCGCGCAGGGCGGCGATCGCGTGCTTCAGTGCATCGTCGGGATCCGCCAGCAGGGCGGAGAGCGCGGACGTCCGGCGGGGATTGCCCAGGGGCACGACGTCCCCCCAGGAGGCGCGCACCGGGGGACCGAGGTCGTGGGGCAGGGCGTGCCAGGCGGCCTGGGCCTGCGTGGCGTCGACCCCGCCGAGGAAGGCGATGGTGGCGTGCAGATCGGCGGGATGAAAGGTCCGGGTCGCGGGGGGCGGGCGCAGGCCGGCGAGCCAGTCCGGGTCGAGCTGCACGGGCCAGGCGACGAACCAGTTGGGGGTCACGCCGGCTCCGGGGCGTCGGGGACAGGGTCGGCGGGAGCGTCCACTGGAGCGGCCTCAGGGGCGGCGACCTCGTCGGACACGAAGCGGAGGCGCTCGGGGAGCACCCGGGTGAGCAGCCAGCGCGCCTCCGACGGCTTCAGGAAGAAGGCGTACAGCGCCATGGTCACCCACGGGAACATGCCCAGGTCCATGGTCGCGAAGAGGGTCAGGTGCAGGATCGCACCCACCCCGAGCATGGGGAGCCGCAGGTCGAAGCGCCCGAGCGTCTTGCGCAACAATCCCGGTCTATCCTTGGGTCTGCGCAGGTACATGCTCCAGGGCAGCAGGAAGAACAGGGTCTCCCACCACCGGGTGACGAAGGTGCCGATCTGGGTCAGCGGGAAGACCCACGCGAGCCAGCTGCCGTCGACGCGGGCGAAGCTGGGGTCGTTGAGCGCGTAGTAGACGGCACTGTGTCCGCCGGAGAAGGACCACTGGGACCCCAGCTTCACGATGCCCGTCTTCACGTACAGGAAGGTGAGCTGGGCGATGACGAGCCGGCGCGGCCACACGGGCACGAAGCGCCGCCCGCCGAGGAGCCAGGCGTCGACGCTCCAGGACGCGCCCAGGGGGGCGAGCACCATCAGGAAGCTGAAGACGCGCACGACGATGTCCCCGCCAAAGCCGTAGAGCGACAGGCGGCCGACCAGGGTGATGTGGATGGCCATCAGCGCGAGCGCCGAGAGCCGGGTGGCTGCCCCCGCCGTCAGCATCAGCGCGAAGACCAGGTTGGCGATGGCCAGGGCGGTCACGGCCTCGGCGGTGGGATCGAAGAACTGGAACAGGCTGTAGAAGGGCGGCCCGTTCCAACCGAAGGTGCCGCCGTGCTCGGGCAGGGCGTAGAGCGTCACCACCCCGGGGAAGAGCATCTGGTGCACGATGTTGCCCGCGACCGCGAGCCCCCAGGTGATCCGCGCCACCGCGTACGCGTCGGGCGCCTCGCGCTCGCGCCAGAAGTCGACGTAGCCATTCCACCAGCGCACCGGCGCCATCCACCGGCTCACGGGGCCGCCTCCTTGACCGTGTGCACGTAGGTCAGGGTGCGCCTGGTCTCGAGGGGCTCGCCGGCGCGCACCTCGGCCGGGGTCCGGGTGTGCTGCTGCACGTAGAAGAGCTTCACCTGGCCCGCCGGTCGATCCGGGTGCAGGGCATCCCATTCCTTGGCCAAAAACGTCGCATATTCCTTGCGCCTGCCGCTGCGCCCTCCCACCGACAGCTGGCGGCGGACCTTGCGGTGGCGGTGGTCGATGACGTCGGCGCCCCAGCGCCCGTCCTGGAAGAGCACCCAGTCGCGCTCGCCTCGCGGCTTGACCTCCACCACCATCACCTTCGGCCACTCCTTCGCGTTGCCGCCGAACATGTTCCAGGCCTGGGTGCTGCCGATCCGACCCAGGTAGTACCTGGCAAACCAGGTGAGGTCCTTGTGCTGCTTCGTGTAGGTGCGCACCGCCTCGATGCCGTCCTCGCGCAGCTCCTCCTTGGTCCCTCCGTACAGGCCGAGTCCGTGCAGGAAGTCCACCGAGCGGTCGATCTCCTGCTTCACCTCGGGGATGGCCAGCGCGCGGTCATCGGTGCGCGGCGGCACGGGGATGAGGTGCACGGTGACGGCGAACAGGTGGAAGGTGATCCACAGGGCGATCAGGTGGTGGAACCAGCGACGGCGCGGTCGCTCCGCCTCGGCCATGTCTCCTCCGGGCGGCGATCCTACCGCGCGAGATCGATGAGCACGCTCACCCGCAGGGGGCCCCAGGTGGGCACCCGGCCGCTGCGATAGCGGTCCATGATCCGCTCGACCACCCGTTCTTCGCGCAGCTCTCGGGCGAGCGCGTCCACGATGTCGTCCGCGCGCCAGGTCTCGGACAGCCCGACCCCCTGGATGCGCACGTCGAGCAGCACATCGGCGGCCCGCTCGGCCTCGGCGGTCCCCGCCTTCCACAGGGTGAGCCAGCCGGTGGTGACCGCGTCGGACACGCGCTCGAACACCGTTCCGACCGCGGGCTGCATGCGCTGCAGATCCCGGGGCACCGGGCTCGCGCCGACCACGTTGATGGCGATGACGAAGTCGGCACCTCCCCGCCGCAGCACCTCCACCGGCACGTTGGCGAGCGCAGCCCCATCGACCATCTTGGCGCCCTTGAACCAGAAGCCCGGAAATCCCTGCGGCAGGCTGCCCGCCGCCCGCACCGCCTCGCCGAGGGTGTGGTGGTACGGCACGAAGGTCTCGTGGGTCGTGAGGTTCGACGCGACCGCGAAGAAGGGGATGTGGGTCTCGCGCAGGGAGGGCGAGCCGTCCGCGGGCCGCGCCCAGGCGTCGGGCGCGTCGCGGACCATGCGCTCCACCAGCCGATCGATCGCCGACGGCATGCCCAGGATCCCCAGCCGCAGGGCGCCCGCGACCTCGTTGCCCAGGGCCCGCCGCTCGTCCCGGAGACGGCGCAGCACCCGGCCGATCGTGCCCAGGACCGGCAGCCCGGACACCGCGCGGGCCACGGGCTCGGTGACCAGGCTCTGCTGGGGCGCGATGCGGGTGCGCTCGAGGAAGTAGCGCAGGGCCGGCAGGCCTCCTCCGGCGAAGATCCCGCCCACCACCGCGCCAAACGAGGTGCCGGAGACGTAGTCCACGTCGACGCTCGCCTGGTCGAGGGCGTGCAGCACGGCCAGGTGGGACGCGCCCCAGGTGCCTCCGCCGCCGAGCGCCACGCCGACCGTCTGCCGGTGGATCATGCGATAGGCCCGGTCGCAGGCGTGTCCCAGGGTCGAGCGCGGCATGCCCGCCACCTGCAGGGGCATCTCGCGGACCTGGTCGAGCAGGGACACCGCGTCCATCGGCACCACCATGATGCCGTCGACCGCGTTGCCAGGCCGATCGTCGTCCTCGAGCCGCCCGTCCTCCAGCATGAAGGCCTGCGCCCGCCCGCGCGCCGAGTGCACGAAGCGCTCGGTGAGCCGATCGGCGCGGATGAGTCGCTCGGGAGCCTCGTCGGTGAGCGTGTACCAGCCGTCCGCGTCCTCGGAGAGCCACAGCACCGTGTACGGGAGGATGCGCAGGCCGTCGAGCACGTGCATGGCCAGGCTGTACGGAGCGGACGCGTCGTTGACCGCCTCGTCGTGGTTGCGCACCGCGGCGGGACCGTCGACCGTCATGCCGTGGGGCAGGTAGACGACGACGTGGGACGCACTCGCCAGGCCGCGCAGGGCGTCGACCAGGTCGATCAGGTGGCGCGGATCCGCCGGCACCACGATGTCGAGCCGGGCGGCCCCCCGCTCGGGGAGGAAGCCCTCGGAGTTGGCGGTTCGAACGAGGTGATCGGGCAGCGGGTGGTGCGCGGTCTCCGGGTCCATGGACGAGCCCGCCGGCCAGTCCGGCTCCACGAGCGGACCGAACAGTCCGTCCAGCATCGCGTCCACCTGGCCCTGCACGTCGACCAGCAAGACGTGGCTGCTGGTGGCGAGCCAGGCCGCGACCCCCAGCGCAAAGGCGTGGCCGTCCCCGGGCTGCCCCCAGTTCGGCCCTCCCTCGGCGATGACCGTGACCTGGGCCTCGCTGGCGGCGGGATCGACCACCCGGGGGGCGACGAAGCGCACCAGGCGGTGCCAGGCGGGCGGGCAGCTGCGCAGCACGTCGTGCACCAGATCGACCGGCCAGGTGAGCACGTACGCATCGTCGGACAGGAAGACCGACAGATCCCGGAGCTCGGTGGTGTGCTCGGCGACGACCGCCTGCAGGTCGATGAGATCGCCGGGGCGCACCAGGCCCACGACCCGCTCGGTGGCAGACACGCCGGGCAGGACCAGCTCGGCCTGGCCCTCGACCAGCAGCTGCACGTCCGCGGTGGGCTCGCCGGCGAGCCGCCAGGCGCCACCCTCGGGCACGACCTCGGTGAAGGCGTCGGACGACCCCGCGCCGGCGGTGCCATCGGGGCGGAGGGGACGCTTGGCCACCGCAGCCTGGGCGAGGGCGTTGAGCGCCGGTCGGCCCAGGACCCGCAGGATGGGGTGAGACGCGAGCTGCTGGGCGAAGAGAGAGCTACGAACGGCATCATCGCGCAGGAACCGCCGTGCCTTGCGCCCCATCGCGCAGGAGAGCCAGCGACCCCGGAGCCAGGTGCGCAGGGCGGGGATCTGCAGGAGCTCGGCCAGGGCGGACGTGTCCAGGAAGCGCACCACCAGCGGATCCTCGCCGATCCGCCGGCCGGGGTTGGCGTAGTAGACCCGGGTCTCGTCGAAGGGCTCGTCGTCGGCCGGCGCGGACTCCTCCAGCACGGTCGACAGGAAGACGTCCTCCAGCTGGGACAGCCCGACGAAGCAGCCCGCACCGAACACGTCGACCACCTCCGGATCCCGTCCCCGGCGCCAGCTCTCCGTCCCGGCCTCCCGGGGGCGGCGCAGGATCACCTCCCGCACGGAGCCACGCACGATGTAGGCGAGCCCGTCGGGGGGCACCTCCCCCCACAGCGCGCGGCCGGGCACCAGGGGCTGGCCGAACACATCGAGGGTGGTCGGCGGCCCGAACGCCGCCTCCACCCTGGCTACTGCTGAAGCGTCGAGCACCCCCAGCTGACCTGCGGCGCGCAGGGGCTGGAGGTGCGGGTCGAGATCGTGCATCGGCGCCCCCAGTGGGGGCACAGCCTACGCCAGGCTCGGCGACAGCGCGGAGAGATCCGCCCGGCGGGTCGGCAGTCCGCGGACCAGCAGGTACAGGCAGAAGGCCGACTCGGCGATGACGGGCACGAGGTAGGCGAAGGAGAACGTCCCCGACAGGCTCGGCGCGAGCACGACCAGGGAGCTGCCGACCAGGTAGACCGCGCCGGCGGCGGCGAGGGCGACGCCGAGGAGCCCGGGGAAGGTCTCCGACTTCCACAGCAGGATGCCGGTGAGCACGCTGTTGACGCCGAAGAAGAGGAGGCCGAGGTCGTAGCCGGCGCCGTGGGCGTCGAGCATCAGCGCGCCGAGCACCTCCGCCTGGGCGGGGTCGAGGCCGATGGGACCGGACAGGAGCGCCAGGGCCTGGAGCGGCTGGAGCAGGTTCAGGCCGATGATGGCGGCCTGAACGAGGCGGAAGAGCCCCGCGCCGAGCGCGAGCACCGGGCCGGTCCGCCACAGGAGCACGAAGAGCAGCACGCCCAGCCCGACGTCGGCCATGGCCATCAGGGCGTCGGCGTAGATCCCGATCCGGAACAGGCCCTCGTTGGCGAGCACGTTGGCCGCGGTGGCGGCGGCGTCTCCGGGCACCTGGATCGGGCCGCGGATGAAGGCCTCGCTGCCGATGCCGAGCACGATGATGAGCAGGTAGAGCAGGCCGGCCAGGCGGGCGTGACCCTGGGTGGGAGCCGGGAGAGAGAACATGGGACCTCCGGGGTGATGGACGGTCTGTGCCGTCGACACACCCCAGGTATGGCTGCACTCTCGTATGGGGTATGGCCGGATTCCGGTGGGAACCCATGCGAAAACGCATGGACCGCTGCGTCAGGCCAGCTCGAGGGCCAGGTTCCCCCGCTTGTGGCCGGTGTCCACGTAGCGGTGGGCCTCGGCGACCTCCTCGAAGGCGTACGTCCGCTCCACCCACGGCCGGTAGCCGCCGTCGGCCACGATCCCCAGCAGGCGGTCGAGGTGCACCTGCTTGCACGACGCATCCCCGGCGACCACCGTGTGGCGCGTGGTCGCGTTGATCAGCGGGGCCGACAGCAGGTCCCACAGGCCGCCCACCGCCAGGCAGATCCGACCGTTCTCCGTGAGCAGCCCCTTGTGCGACCGGTACGTGGCGACGCCCACCGCGTCCACGACCACGTCCCAGGTGCGTCCGGAGGCCAGCACGTCACTCACGCCGTAGTCGACCACCTCATGCGCCCCGAGCGCCCGCACCTGCCCCACGTTGCGCGCGCTGCAGACGCCGGTCACCTCCGCCCCCAGGTGCCGCGCGATCTGGACCATCGCCGAGCCGACCGCGCCGGACGCCCCCAGGACCAGCACCCGCTCGCCCGGCTGCACCCGCGTCCACTCGTCGAGGTAGCGGAGTGCGGTCACCCCGCCAAACGACAGGGTGGCGGCCTCGGCGAAGGAGAGGTCGTCCGGGATCCGCGCCGCCACGTCCCTCGCACCCACGACCACGTACTCGGCGTACCCACCCATGGCGGCCTGCAGGTAGCACAGCACCCGATCCCCTTCGTCGAACCTTGCATCTACGCCGGCCGCCACCACCTCGCCGGCGACCTCGACCCCCAGGACCCGCAGCCGGGGTCGGCTCCACCCGAACATCAGCCGACCGAGCAAGCCGAAGCCCGGCGGGAAGCGTGCCGCCCGGATCCGCCCGTCGGCCGAGGTCACGCTGGCCGCGCGCACCCGCAGCAGGACCTGACCGGGCCCGGGCTCGGGTCGCGGTGCCTCGATGAAGGTGAGGACCTCGGGCGGACCGTAGGAATCGAGCGTGACCACGCGCATCGCGACCTCCATACGTACACCGTACGTGTGACGTACACCGTACGTAGGCGCTAGGCTGGCCACCGTCAATCCGTCCGAGGTGACATGCCCCGCTCGACGCCCCTGACCCGCGAGCGCATCCTCACCGCCGCCCTCGCGCTCGCCGACGCGCACGGCGTGGACGGGCTCTCCATGCGCAACCTCGCCCGCGAGCTGGGCGTGGGCGCGATGTCCCTCTACAACCACGTGGAGGGCAAGGACGACGTGATAGACGGCATCACCGACCTGGTGGCCGCCGAGTTCACGCTGCCCGCCGGAGAGGACTGGCGGGGCAGCCTGCGCGCATCCGCCCTGGCCGCCCATCACGTCCTGCTGCGCCACCCGTGGGCCTGCGTGCAGATGATGGCGCGTCCCCAGCTCGGTCCGGCGCGGCTGGCCTACTACGACGCCATCCTGGGCACGCTCTTCGCCGCCGGCTTCGACGGTCGCCTGGCCCGGCGCGGCTTCCTGACCCTCGACGCCCACGTGCTCGGCTTCACCCTGCAGGAGGCGTCGAACCCCTACCAGCCGGAGGAGTTCAGCGAGGCCTTGGACGTCTTCATCGACCTCATGCCACCCGGCTATCCGCACATGCGGCGCATGCTCACCGAGCTCGGCGCGAGCGGCGACTGGGACTACGGGTTCAGCTTCACCCTGGACCTGATCCTGGACGGCCTCGCCCGCAGCCTGGACGGTGCCTCCTGACGGCCTCGGCGAGGGGTCAGCCTGACGTCGCCAGCAGGTCGTCGTCCTCGTCCACCTCGCGGTTGCCGTCCTCGTCGTCGTAGAGCTCCAGGGCGGCATCCAGCCGGTCCTCGAACGCGTCGAGCAGGTCGCGGTTGTGGTCCTCGTCGACGAGGATCGTGCCGTCGCCCTCGGCCTCGCCGCTGTCCAGGTCGATCCCGTCGAGCCAGACCCCCACGTCGAAGGCCAGCACCAGATCCGCGCGCCCCTCGTCCAGGGTGAAGGGCTCGCCGCGGGAGCGCACGTCGATGTCGGGCTCGTCGCGGCTGCGCAGGCGGAAGGACGCCCCGCCCGCGGTGGTCCCGGTCAGGAGCAGGCTGTGATCCTCGAATCCCTCGGGTCCTTCCCCCGCGTCCCCGCGCTGCAGCCGGACCCGGATCCGGCAGTAGTCGTCCTCGGTGGCCGCGCCCGACGTCACCGCGGGCGTCCCCGAGGCCAGGTCCACCACGCCGAGCCCGGGCAGATCCTGCTCCATCTCGCCCGGGGCGTCGCAGGCGGTGCCGGTGACGAGGCGGACCTTGTCGATCCGCACCCACGCCCCGTCGACCGTGATGCTGCCCGGCTCGGTGTCCGGGGCGACCGTGGCGATGGTCCGCGCGGTCGACGCGGCCAGCAGGGCGACGTCGACGACCAGCTCCGGGTTGCCGGTCTCGGTGATGCACCCGGCGAGCAGGAGCAGGGGAACGAGGCGCTTCATCGGGACCTCCCGGGACGCGTCAGGGGGAAGAGCTGCAGGTTGAGCTGCACCACGCGATCGGGTGCGGTGACCAGGGAGAGCTCGCCGATGAGCTCCTTGCGGAACTGGACCAGCCGCTCCTTGACGTGGTGGAGCGTGGCCTCGTCGCAGGCGAAGGTGAGCGAGGAGATGTCGCGCTCGGTGCGGTCGACCAGATCGATGGAGGCGGCGGCGCGGGCCATCATCGCGCGGTGGTAGACGCCGATGTGCATGCCGCGGGTCTCGGCGCCGGTCGTGAGGATGGCGTCGGTGACGACGAGGGTGCCGTCCGGATCGCGCCCGACCAGGCCGAGGGTCTCGAGGATGTCGAGGGCATCGCTGGCCTCCTCCTCGGAGATCGGCGGCACCATGGTGCGGGCGATCCAGGCCGGATCCTCCTTGAACCCTGGGATCTGGATGAGCTCGCGGACGGCGGGCACGTACCAGGTGCTGTGGTAGGCGGCGTGGGCGAGCTCCAGGCGGCGGGCCTGGCGGACCCGCCTGTAGGAGAGCAGGCGATCGAACGCCTCTTTGCGCGCGGACAGGGTCTCGGCGCGGGCGAAGGCGCACATGTCGAGGAAGTAGTCGCGGGCCTCGTCGGCGAGGCCGATCGCGGCGGCGTACTGGGCGGCCATGGGCTCGGTCAGGGTCCGCTCGCCGTCGATGATGCGCTTGAGGTGGTTGGGCGAGCGCACCCCGACCCGCCGGCTGAACGCCCGGTAGGAGAACGCCCGGCTGCCGCCCTTCTTGGCCTCGTAGTAGGCCTTGAGGTAGGCGCGGACGCTCAGGAACTCGAAGACGTCGACGTCTGCGGGCTCGAACGGGGCGGGCAGCTCGGCGGACATGGCACTCCTAGGGGGCGACGATGCGGCCGGGCGCGCCGCCGGTCCCTTCGGCAGTGTGACAGCTGTTGCAGTCGCCTATGCCCTGGTGGCTCGCCATCTCCCGGGTGCGCCCGTCCAGGGTGAGGCGGATGCGGAAGCGCTCGAACGCCTGCTGGCTCTCGTGCACCAGGAAGTTGCCCGCCTGGTTGGTGGTGGTCGTGAAGAGCACCTCGTTGGCCTCGTCGAGGATCTCGACCTGCACGCCAGGGATGCCGCGGCACTCGTTCTCGTCGTACTGGCCGCCGAAGACCGTGCCGCCCCAGGAGAGGCTGGGCGCGTCCTCGTCACCGCTGTCGGCGTGGCAGGAGATGCAGGGATTGCCCGGGCGCATCCACTCGCCCTCCTCCTCGTCGCCGGGCTGCTGCCACCACTGCCCGGTCGAGCAGCGAACCCCGTCGGCGTGGGCGGGGGGCTCGGTGTCGAAGACGCAGCCGTGGTCGTCGTCGTCGTCGCCGATGTTGGCGCAGGGGGGCTCGCCCACGTCCAGCTCGGCGCCGGGGAAGAGGAAGGCGTCGGGGTGCGGGTCGGTCACGTCGTCGCGGTCGGTGTCGTCGGTGCCGCCGCCGGTGCAGGCGACCAGCATCACGGCGAACAGGGCAGGCAGGTGCTTCACGAATTCCTCCGGATGTCTCACCCAGGCTCTTGTCGTGCCTTCGCACGGCCATGGCGCCGCTTCAGCACTTCGCGTATCCGGCTCGGCTACACCTCCCGGGCCTGCGCCGTCCACCGTATGCGCCCCGGGTACGCGATCTCGGGCCGCCCCATGGCGACACCCGGGGCTGGCCGGTCACGGATCGACAGGCGCTGCGCGGAGCGCCCCTGGAGGACCCGATGGACACGGCAAGCTGGTGGCGCCCACCCAGGCCTGAGGCCATGCAGTCTCGCGGGCCGAGGTGCGACCCCTCACGTCCTGACCCCGTCACCCGGTCAGGTGGGTCTTCGTGAACCGGCTCGCGTACTTCAGGCCGTAGCCGAAGGTCCGGTCCAT
>MDTC01185583.1_pt1 | contig 12968 bp, 5 predicted proteins | sample 811181 | NCBI WGS metagenome assembly MDTC01 (sample SAMN05326644, study PRJNA326480) | marine metagenome | isolation source: seawater | place: Pacific Ocean: North | collected 2011 | reverse complement strand
GCCCACGGGCAGGATGATGTTCAGTGTGAGGGCATCGACCTGCCAGCCCAGGGAAGCCATCGCATCGGTGAACGATGCCACGAAGAAGTTGAAGTACTTGAAGAAGCCGAGGATGCCGAGATTGACCACGATGCTGGTGGTCACGAGCCGCTTTCGGTAGACGGGATCTTCGGAGCTGGCGAGTCCTCGACCGACGGCGTAGTCCACCAGCGTGCTGATCGCGATGAGCGACAGGAACCGCCAGTCCCACCATCCGTAGAACACATAGGATGCCACCAGCAGCAAGACGTTCTGTAGCCGTCGCCAGCGGAACAGCAGCAAGTACGCCACGTAGAATATGGCGAAGAATGCAGCGAATTCGAGGGAGTTGAACAGCACGGAAAGGTCGTTGGCAGGAGAGCTTGCCGCTTACCGTGTCCATCCCTTGGCTACCAGCCGGGGGTCAGTTCCAGACGGCGCCTTCGTCGATCCATCTCCCGACCAGCTCCACCTCCGCTGCGGTGAGAGGCTGCCCCTTGGTGGGCATGTAGTCATCATGGTCCTGCGGGAGCGAGACCCGCTCGAACACCAGGGACCGGCCGCGGTTGCCGGGAACAATTCCGATGCCTTCGGAGCCCCCCTTCAGGGCGAGCTCCTGCCGGTCGAGGCGAAACTCTCCCTTTCGCTTGCGGGCGTCGTGGCAGCGAATGCAGGACCGCTTGAAGACGTGATCGACCATGGCGAATGGGACGGGCGTGGGGATCTCGTCGACCTCGGCGATGACGGGCGGACGGGCCACTTGTTTGGTAGCGCGACTGCTGACCGAGCCGCCTACCCGCTTGGGGGCGGTCGACACCACGAAGTGGTCATCTCCGTGTACCAGGACTCCACCGAAGTGGGCACCAGCGCCCACAGTGAGCGCTCCGACGACGGTGAGTGCCACCGCCACGCCCATCCTGCGGAATGCAGCCAACGCAGCCAGCGAAGACACGATGGCAGTGGCGATGCCCAGGTTGCGGTGCCACGAAAGCTGGCGGGCGGTCACGCCGAAGAAGGTTTGCTCGTCGGCGAGGATGAGCCCGGTGGCGACGGCTGCGATTGCGCTGATGGCACCGAGGCCGAGGAGGGGGCGCATGAATGCGAGCGGCTGACCCTTCTTGCGGGCCCAGACAGCGAGTGCTACCGCCACGAGCAGCAAAGCGATGGGAAAGTGCACCACGAGGGCGTGCAGTCGTCCGAGCAGGATCATGCGATCAGCCCCTGAATTGGGGACTGGTCGAAGTGCGGGCCGGGGTCGATGCCGGCCATTGCGAGCACCGTGGCCAGGAAGTGTCCGTTGGTGACGTCGTCGGCTCCGCGGTCGGGCTTGCCGGTGACGGGGTTGAGCGGTTGCGGGAAGAGCTGTTCGTCGCACTCTCCCACCATGGTGAGTCCGCCTTTGGTTCCGCGCACGCCCTTGCCGAGGAAGAGTGCGGCGTTGGCATCCCAGTGGTGCTTGCCACCGAGCTCGTTGATCCATGGCTGGCGGGAAAACTCGCTCGAGATCACCACGGTGGTGCGGTCCAGCAGAGTGCCTCCATCGGCCGTGCGGTGTTCCGCCAGCCCGTCACAGATGGCGGCGACGGCCTCCATGGATCGAGTGATGGCCCGCTGGTGGTAGCCGTAGTCGTGCTCGTTGTGGGCGTCGAACTCACCGCTTCCCGCCGTGATGATGGGGGCGATGTCGTTGCGGATCGCTTCGACCACCAGGTGCACCTGATAGCCCCAGCGATTCTTGTGCTCGAGGTTTGCAGTCTCTTTGAATCGGGGAGCGACAAATTCTGATGCTCGCCAGCGATAGTCGCTCTCGGCGGCCTGTCGCGCGAGCTCTGCACTCGCGGCAAAGTTCTCGGCCATGGCACTCTCGGCATGCTTCGCCACGTAGGCAGCATCCCGCTTTCGTAGGGCCTCGAAGACCACATCTTCTTGATCGATCATCGGCCCTCGGGGCCGGGACAGCCCGCGGAGGGCATACATCTCGCCGATGCGGAAGGGCTCAAGATGAGGGTCGTAGTCGCCAAGGAAGGTGGCCGGCCGCAGTCCATCGGCAGAGAGGTTGGGGATGGGGTAATCGCGGCCGATAAGGTCGGCGAGTCGGGTCTGGATGGATGCAGCGGGTGCCTGCCGAGGCTCGCGGAACTTTCCAGTCACGAGCTGGAACCGTGCCTGCGGATGGTTCAGTGCGGTGGCGCGGAGCCCACGGAGGACCGCCATCTGGTCCATGTGCCGAACGAGGGGCTGCATGGCTGGACCGAGCCTGTGTCCGCCGTACTCGAAGATGGCGCCGGGCTTGTACGAGGGGGACATCCGTGCTCCCTTCACGCGGGGCTCCGTCAGTGTGGTGATGTCCCAGCCGCCCATCAAGAAGTAGAATACGAAGTAGTGGGGGGCTCGCTGGTGGGTGAAGTCGGGCGTGTCTTCGAGATAATCGAGGTCGTAGCGAGACCGCTCGCACCCTGGGATTCCTGCACCGAGGGCCGACAGAGCGAGGCTCTGCAACAGGCGACGACGGTCGAAGGAGGGCATGACGGACTCGGGTTCAGTAGAGGGCGAAGTCTTCGGAGGCCAACATCACCGTGCACATGGCCATATAGCCTTGCTGGGGTCCCTCTCGTTGCTCGACCTGGCGGAACACGTCGTGAAACAGCATGCGGTCGTCGTCGGAGACCTGCGCGGCGGGACGCACATAGGTGTGGAGAAACCATGTGTCGATCACGGCATCGAGGGTGTTTTCGTTGGGGCTTCGGGTGGTTTCGATGCCCTTGATCAAGGGGGCTTCGGAGGATTCCATGGCCTTGGCGCATAGCTCCGCGGCGGCCTTGTACTGCACCATGGAGTAGGCCGGAGAGGGGGTGCGGTCGCGCGCTTCGATGCGCCGATAGTCCATGCCGCCTACCTTATCGTAGTAGCGGTCGAAGCCATCTTTGTCGCCCACGCTCCACTTCTGCTTGAGCAGCGTGCGCATGGTGCGCTGGTACAGCTCTCGCTCCATGGTCTTGAGGTTCGCCTCGTCGCGGTAGGCGTCGGTGAGCACCATGGTGCGCACGAGCTGGCGGAAGTTGTGATCGGATGCCACGAAGCCAGCCACGAGCTCTCGGCGGAGGGCGCTCTCCTCTGGGCGGAAGCGATGTCCGGTGAGGTGCTCCCAAAGCTGGTTGGTGGCACAGTCTGCGAAGGCTTCCGAGTGTGCGAGAGCCTCTCCGAATGCGGAGAGTCCATCGACTTCCTGACCGAGAAAGATTGCGGTCTGCGGTACCGCGTCGCCGCCAAATCCGGTGTCGTAGTACTGCCCGAAGTTGTCCCAGCGGTCCTTGACGCGAGAGAGGCCATCGAGCTGGAGGTGACATGCAGCGCAGGCCCGCCCGGAGTTCACGTTGACGTCGGCCATCGCCGTGGGATGGGTACGATAGGAGATGGGATGGTCGAGTGAGACTTCGTCGAGCAGCTCAAAGTCAGGCACGGTCTCGTGGCAGAGGAAGGTCTCGAATGTGCGCTGGGCCCACCGTCGACCGTTGTAGAAATAGTTGAGGTACATGTGGGTGGACAGCACCCCGCTGTGCTCAGGGCCGCGCTCGACCCGGTGCCAGCGTCGCTCTACGTTCGGGTCGTCGAGCTCGCCCAGTCGTCCGTCGAGCCGCGCGTAAAAGTGCTCGAGTCGCCCGTTCCACATGCTCCAGTCGGCGGTGACCAGCTCGGTGTAGGGCAGGTCGTTGCGAAGGATCTCGTCGGCAATCCGGGCGCCCTCTTGCACCATGGAACGCTTCACTCGCCCATAGTCGTCGGAGCGGTAGCACCACAGCAGGTGTGGTCCACAGCCGCAGCGACCGGACTTCTGCCCTTGCTCGGTGGCACAGTCGATGGAGCGGTCGCTTCCAACGTATCGCAGCGTGGAGGCCGTGTTGGCGCACACCTGCACCTTGGAGTGCCGGGCCCAGTAGGGCGCAACGGGCACGCGGGAATGGGCATCGCAGGAGCCGCGCTTTTCCTCGCCTGCACGGTAGTCGCTGCGCCACACCTTCTTGCCGTCCGCGGCCTCGATGGTGCGGATGGGAGCGAGGGAAGCGGTCTGGTTGAAGATGCCCGTGCGTGGGCGCACGAGGTCGCGGTGGTACAGCCGCATGGTCCAGTAGAAGTCGTCGCTGTCGAGGTAGGCGTCGACCAGGGCCTCGATGGTGGTGTCACCCGATAGGAGGGCTTGGGTGTCTTTGGGGTCGGGCAGGTCGGAGCGGAGATCGAGGGAGAGCCGTCGAAGCAGCTCGGTGTCGGTGACTGCGGCGTACGCAGGCGCAGGGAGGGTCTCAAGGCCGTTGAGGGTGGTGTAGCGCCAGATGATTTCCGGTGGTGTGGCGGCCACTTCCAACAGCCAGCCCTGCACCACGTTGCCCATCTCCTCGATGGCCAGTGGCGTGTCTCGGTCGGAACGGAGCGTGTCGGTCGCGGCGTAGTACAGACCCACGAGGTTTCGGGGGCCGCCTCCGGCCGGGTTGTCGTGGCAGGTCTCGCAGGAGACGTCTTCGCGCTTGGCGAACACCTCGGTTGCGTGTGCCGGTGCGCTGGCCACGAGCGCCACGAGTGCAGGTCCCATCAGCAACGTTTACATCTCTCCAGAAGGTCAAACCGTAGCCCAGTGGCTCAGCAGATGTCGAGAGCCACTGGGAATCCCTGCTTGGTGCGTGGTCTGGGGCGAGGACAGACGCTCAGTGTGCGGTGACCTCGGATGCCGGTGGCGGCTCGAGAAGGGCCAGCAGACCAGCTTCATCGAGGATGGGGATGCCGCGTTCGCGGGCTTGTTGGGCCTTCGAGCCCGGACGCATCCCCACCACCACCACCGTCGTCCGCCGGGTGACCGCGGTGGCGACCCGTCCACCGGCTGCCCGGATGCGCTCGGTGGCCTCCGCTCGCGTGAAGCTCTGGAAGCTCCCAGTGAGCACCACTGTGGCTGAAGCGAGCACGATGGGTCCATGCTCGCCTGGCGCGCCGGGTTCGGGCGCCACGACTTCCTCGGGTGCCAGCTCTTCGGCGATGGCGGGGGGAGGTGGGAACGCGACACTCTCGGGATGGTCCAGGGCGTGCTGTACGCGGGCCACACAGCCGGCGGGATCGGCGAGCCAGTCCTTGGAGAGCACCGTGACCACGGTCCAGCCGAAGGCCCGAAGCACACTCGGGCGCACCTGGTGTTGTTCGAGGGGATCAAAGTCGGCATAGGTCTTCGGGCTGTCGATCCATACGGCCACCGACAAGGTGTCCTCGTCGTCGCGGCCCACGGCGAGGTCGACCTGGAAGTCAGAGGTGCCCACATCACGCTGGACCACGAGACCGCATTCCTCCAGTGCATCTCCCAGTGCTTCGGCCACCGGATTGCGAGGGGTGCGGTGGACCTCCTGTCGACGCAGAGCTCGGGCCACCTGGTTCATGGTGATGTCGTCGTCGACAGACGCGGCCTGCGCAAACTGCAAGTAGCGCTTCATGCAGTGTGCACCGTCGTTGTAGAGGTTGGTGATCTGCTCCGGGTCGATGCTGCTCACCACGGCCATGTGCCGCTTGGCTCGGCTGAACACCACGTTGAGTCGCTTCTCGCCGCCGCCCTTGTTGATGGGACCGAAGTTCATGCGCATCTTTCCGTGAGCATCGGGGCCGTAGCAGACCGAGAGGATGATGATGTCGCGCTCATCCCCTTGTACGTTCTCAAGATTCTTGACGAACAGGCCCACGAGCTGGCCATCATCTTCGCGCTCGATGGCAGCATCCAGGGTTCGGCGGAAGAGAGGGTCTTTGCCTGCAAGCCCGCCCAAAGCCCGCTCGATCTCCCCCTGCTGGGCCTCGGAAAAGGCCACGATGCCCAGGGTATGCGCTGGATGATCGGTGAGCAGGCCCCGCACCAACTCGGCGATGTAGTGGGCTTCTCCGGGGTTGACCCTCTTGGCATACGGGGCATCGTCGAGGCGGTGGTAGCTGAGTGGTCGGTCCACCACGAAGGCGGCGTGCCTCTGACCATCGGTGGGATCGGTGACCCGGATGGGGTCTCGTTCCACTGTGCGGCGGCGGTCGGGCACGGTGCGGAGCTGGCCTTGGTAGAACGCTTGGTTGGAGAAGCGAATCAAGGCCTCGTGGCGGCTTCGGTAGTGCCACATGAGCATGGTGCTGGGCAGGCAGCGTGCGCTGTGGGAAAGAAAGCTCTCGGCGTCGAGATCGTAGTGGACCTCAGCAAGAGCGGCGTCCATCTCGGTGTCGTCGGGGGTGCGGCTGCTCGCGAAAAAATTGGTGGGTGGGAGCTGCTTTTCATCCCCCACCACGATCATTTGGGGCGCTCGGTAGACTGCGGGCACGGCCTCTTCGAGAGGGATCTGGCTCGCCTCGTCGAAGATGACCACATCAAAACGGTCTTCATCGATTGGGATGGTGTCAGAAATCGACAGGGGAGACATCAGCCAGATGGGCTTCAGATCGTACACCACGCCACCCGAGTCGGCCGCTGACAGGGCGCGAATCGACTTGTGGCGCATGACCTTCTCGAACTCGCGCTCCAGCTCTCTGCGACCTGCATTGTAGGACTTCTTGAACGCCTTCTCGTCTTTGGTGAGCTCAGCGGCCGACCGGCTGGAGAGGTCGAGATGGGCTCGAAAGCGCTCGCGCACCCGCTCGCGGATCCAGCGCGCATTGAGGGCCTGGAGCTGGTGTACGCCATGGGCCAAGGCAATTTGGTGTCCACGCAGCACCTCTTCACCGAAACTGGCGACGGGCCGGTTGCGGGCCAAGGTGCGCTCGATGGCTGCTTGGCTCACGGCAGCGTCCCACTCGTCGGGAGTGAGGGGGAGCAGACGAACGGCCTCCCGAACCGCGGCGGGGGCTGCCTGGAGCTGTCGCAGTGCCGACAACACATCGGGCAGTAGATCGACGGCGCCCCGGGTCTCTGTGATGCGTGTGGTGAGCTCGGCGGGAGACAGCGTGCCGCCGCGGTCGAAGATGCGGTCGGCCTCAGCCCGGAGGGCGGCGATAGAGCTTCGGGCGGCCAGGATGGCCTGGACCGCGGAGGCGTCGCGCGACCAAGCCTGGACCAGCCGCTGCTGGAAGGGAGTGCGGTCGGGGTGTTGGCGGATCGCGTGGACTGTTTCGACCAGTCCGGAGAGCGCATTCGCATGACCGAACCGCTCTCGGTGGGCAGCCTGAAGATCTTCGAGGGCATCGTGTGCCGAGTGCTCGTGGGACAGTCCGGTGAGGACCTGAACCCAGGTGGGCTTCACCGTGTGGGCCGAAAAGGTGTAGCGCTGGTTGAGGAGGCTGCGCAGCTGCCACCAGGTGGGCATGAACAAGCAGAACAGGATGAACAGGTTGCCGAGCCGCTCCGCTTGCTGCAAGGCGGTCGACGTGTCTCCGGGCGAGAGTTTTTCTTGCCAGTGCAGGGTGCCCTCTCGCGCTCTCTCGAGGCTGCGGCTGGCCTCGGACTCGGCCGCGACGGCCTGTGTGAGCAGGAGCGACCGACCCGATGATGGATCGAGCAGTCCGAGGTTGTGGGGCAGCAACGGGGCAACTTGATCGGCGAGAGCGAGCGCTTCGTGGAGCTGACGAGCGGTCGCCCCCGGCTCCAGCTGGTCGGCGGCCGCTTGCACCTCTGCGCGGAGCGCGTCGAGTCGGTCGAGCCCCGCTTGGAGTGCACGCACCGGCTGTGCCTCGGAGAGCAGGGGGGCGCCGAGGTGCCGCAGTGGGAGCTTCGCGATGACCGGCGACACGCCGGCAGCGGTGAGGGCGCGACCGGCTTGGTGGATCGCATCGCGGTGGGCGGCCCACGACTCGTGGGCGGGAACGGCTTCCTGATCGACCCGAGACAGGGACGGCACCTCGCTCTGCCGAAGGTGGTCGCCGAACACTTCAATGAGGCTGCGTGCGCCGCCGTGCACGGGGGCCTGCATGGCCTCGGCGAAGCGTGTGAGGGCCGACAGCGGCTCCTTGAGTCGTTCCAGGAGTGCATCTCGTTCCGAGCGCACGCTGGGCCAGACCATCGGGCGGGTCCAGTCTGTATAGACCGCCTTCAGATCGTTGAGGAAGGCCTTCTTGTCTCCCTGCGCATCGTGGATGATCACCGAGAGCTCGTTGAGGCCATGCTGCGACAGGCGGTGGTAGACCACATCGAGCGCGGCGCGCTTCTGGCACACGAAGAGCACCCGCTGGCCGCGAGCGGCGCAGTCTGCAATGAGATTGGTGATGGTCTGGGACTTGCCGGTGCCGGGCGGTCCTTGGATGATCAAGGAGCGACCGGAGCGGGTCCAGCGCACAGCGGCCGCTTGACTCGGGTCGGCAGGCACCACGGTGAAGAGGTCGAGAGCGGCGCGCTCGGGATCGGGAGCGGTCACGTCGCGCGCATCGAGAGAGAACAGAGTGTCGAAGGCAGGGTGCTCGTGTCCGTCGTCCTCTTCGAGCATCCGATCGTAGTCCCGTACGAGAGACATCTTGCGGTAGTTGAAGTTGCCCAGTGTGGTGTGCGTGAGATCGACTGCCCAGTCGTAGGGGCCCGATGCTGCCTCGGTGTGCTCGTAGACCTCCCTCTGGCTCACCTGGATCTCGGGCTCGGCCGAAGGGGCTTGCGAGGTCTCGCTGGGTGTGGCGGCGTTCGCGAGCGCATGCTCGAGCGAGAGCGGTTCGGGCTTCACATGCTGTAGAAAGAGCTGCTGTCCGAGGGGACGGAAGTTGCTTTTCGCGTAGGAGTAGTCCACGCCAAGTGTGTTGCGCAGGCCTCGCCCCGACACCCGGCTGCGACGTCGCCAGGAGTCGGTGCGACGGCGAGCGGTCTGCCGGAGCAGAGTGATTTGGGGTCGGGAGAGCTTGTGGAGGGTGACTGCGGGCTCACTGCGCTGAATGGCGGCTTGCAGTGCTTCATGAAACATCCCCACATCGGACTTGCCCAGATCGACTTGCTCGGGGAGCTTCAAGCCGTAGGTCTCGTCGAGCACATGTCGCAGGACCGGGTTGACCTCGGCCAGCTCGCTCATTGGGGTGAGCTGGTAGCTGTTGCGCACCCCTCTCTGCAGGGTGAGCTCTACCGGAAGCAGCAGCAGTGGCGATCGGATGCGGGCTTCGGCGTCTTCCTTGAGGTCGTGCCAGTTCAAAAACGCGATCACGAGCCGCAAGGAACTGAAGCCCACCTCAGTACGGGATCGACGGTCGCCGGAGCGGCAGCGGTCGAGGATGCCCTTGATCCATGGCGAGTCCTCGAAGCGCAAGTAGCGGTCGAGGCGGATGCTCTTGCCGGTCGAGAGCGCTTCTCCCCCCGGGCCGTCCCACAAGAAGAGGTCTTCGGCGGCAATGCTTCCCACGGCGAGCTGCGTGGGCACCGAGGCCATCGTGAGGTCGAGCATCTGTAGAGTGGGCTTGAAGTGCAGCAGGCGGTTGCGGCGGGAGAGGTCGTACAGGCGGGTCTGCAGCACGCTCTGGATCAGCTTCCGTCGCGAGGTGCGGTCGGCGGTATGGAAGCCTTCGATGGACTCGAAGTCGAGGTCGGTGTCGAGGCGTTCGTCCACATCGCGGTAGCTCTTGAGTCGAGCCACTAGCGGTCCGAGGTCCTGCACCCGCGCGTGGCGATCCAGCTCGGTCATACGCACGATGGCCCGAGCGAGCACGGGGTGGAGTCGCTCGTTGAGCTGGGTGAGGCGGTGGCGGGTGGAGATGAACCGCTGGAGCTCGGGGGGCTCGGTGAAGTCCAGTCCCACGGCAAGACTGGCGAAGAGCAGACCGGCCAGGAAGATGTCTGTGAGGGCATCATGGTGGCCTGTCTCCAACTCCCAGGAGCCATAGCCAGACAGCCAGCAGGGGCTGGTGACGGGCTCGCCGAGGGGGTGGATGTCGTTGCGGATGCAGGCGTTTTGGTCGAGATCCAGCGCTTCTCGGGTGCGACTCACGACCTCGATGCCAGTGCCGGTACGGTCTCGCTCGAGGGCCCGAACGGCGTCCTCGGCCAGGGTGGGCGGTCGGGCATCCGACGCGTGAAACCACAAGTGTCCGTTGACCGAGAGCACCAGGTCGACGGTATCGAGGGGACCTACCTGTCCCTGTTCGTGTAGGGCGTGCAGCTGTTCGAGGAGAGGTACGATCGCCCGAACCAGCTCTTCGTTTCCGCGACCTTCGGTCACATCGCCCGCGCGCAGCAGGTCGAAGAAGGTGTCATCCCGCATGGCTGGCCTCCGCGGCGGAGTGTACGCCATCGAGCGCACACGGGCGGTCGGTTCCGAGTGTGACTGCATGTTGGACTGGCCCGTGGGGCTGGAGAAGAGACTGTGGCCATCGCATCCATCGACACTGGGTTACGCGCTCGGCCGATCCAGGATGTCCCATGACTGTTCGTACTCGCGTTGCGCCTTCTCCGACTGGTGACCCCCATGTGGGCACGGCCTATGTGGCTCTCTTCAACTACTGCTTTGCCAAGAAACACGGCGGGCAGTTCATCCTGCGCATCGAAGACACCGACCAGAAGCGCAGTACTGCAGCCAGCGAACGGATGATTCTCGACGCGCTGCGTTGGGTGGGGATCGAGTGGGACGAGGGCCCCGATGTGGGGGGGCCGCACGGCCCTTATCGACAGTCGGAGCGGTCGGCGCTCTACAAGAAGTGCACCGAAAATCTCATCGAGAAGGGGCATGCATTCCACTGCTTTTGTACCTCGGAGCGCCTGATCCAGATGCGCGCGGAGCAGCGCCAGAGTGGCAGTCCGGTCACGGGCTACGACGGCCACTGCCTCTCGCTCGACAAGGCAGAGGTCGAGCGGCGGCTTGCGGCTGGAGAGAGCCACGTGGTGCGCATGGTGGTGCCCCGCGAGGGCGAGTGTGTGTTCGACGATGTGCTGCGCGGCGAGATTCGCATCCCGTGGACGCAGGTCGACATGCAGGTGCTGATGAAGTCCGACGGTCTGCCCACCTACCACCTGGCCAACGTGGTCGACGACCACCACATGGGCATCACCCACGTGATGCGCGGCGAGGAGTGGATCAACAGCGCCCCCAAGCACCAGCTGCTGTACCAGTACTTTGGCTGGGAGATGCCGGTGCTTTGCCACCTCCCGCTGTTGCGAAACCCCGACAAGTCCAAGCTCTCCAAGCGCAAGAACCCCACCAGTCTCTGGTGGTTCCGAGAGATGGGCTACCTGCCCGAGGGGCTGCTGAACTACCTGGGCCATATGGCTTGGACCATGCCCGACGAGCGCGATGTGTTTACGCTCGAGGAGATGGTCGAGGTGTTCAAGCTCGAGAAGATTTCGCTCGGCGGACCCGTCTTCGATGTGCCCAAGCTCAACTCTCTCAACGCTCGCTGGATTCGAGAGCGGCTCGATGAGTCGGAGTTCATCGAGCGGCTCGTGAAGTGGCGCCTGAACCGCGACTACCTGGCTCGGCTCGTGCCGATGGTCCAGCCCCGCGTGCAGCGGTTCACCGACCTCATTGGGCTCACCGACACCTTGATGAGCCACCTCGTGCCGATCGATCCCGAGCAGCTGCGCGGCAGTCGTGAAGCCAGTGAGGTCATGCGCGACCTCTACTTTGCGGTGCAGCGAATCACGGCGCTCGACGAGTGGACCAAAGACGGTGTCGAAGGCATCATGCGTGCGCTGTGCGAGCACAGCGGGCTCAAGATGCGGGTGTTCGTGAAGCCCTTCTACATCGCCATGAATGGTCGACCGAGTGGGCTTCCGCTGTTCGACACCATGGAGATCTTGGGCCGCGACATCACCCGCGACCGGCTGAACCATGCCATCCAGGCGCTGGGTGGTCTGGGCAAGAAGAAGCTCAAGAAGCTCGACAAAGAGCTGCAGGCGATCGCCGCATCCGTGTGAGGCGTCGCGCCTGGGCGCTTGGTCAGGGACTGGGCTCGGTCGGCGGATCGTCGGTCGCCGTTGCTTCTGCGGCTTCTGCGGCTTCTGCGGCTTCTGCGGCTTCTGCGGCCTCTTGCGCGGCCGCGAGCGTGTCGTCGCGGTCCACGAGGGCGATGGTGATGTCTTTGCGACGCATCTTCAACTGACGGTTCACAGCCTTTTCGAAGTCGTCAGCCAGTCCAAGCCACTCTGCCACTTGGTGACATCGCAGCATGGGCAGCTGCTCGAGTGCCGGGTCGGCTGCAGTCACGTCGACGAGCAGGGCCACGAGGTAATCGCATACCGAGGTGCCGTAGTCGGCGAGGGCGAGAGCCGGCTCGATGCTCCAGGCCTCGAAGGCGGGCAAGTCGTCGTCGAACAGGATGCGCAGGAGACCGAGCTGGGCGTTGGTGCGCAGCCACGAGGGCTGGAACACGTGACCGAGCAGGTGGCGAGTGACTGTGGTGAGCTCTGCGCGGCGCAGCAGATCGAGGGTCTCAAGGTCGACTGGACCTTCGAGGAGTCGGCGGGTGGTGGGGCCTGCACCAGTGGTGGAGTGTGCGACCGCCAGGGCCCGGAGGTGTGCCTCGGGATGGGTCCAGCCCGCGGAGCCGGCGCCCCCATCGGCAGCGTAGAGCTCTTCGCTCTGGGCCAGGAAGTCGGTGGCCGAGACCTGCTTCAGGCCCGTGGTGATCTTCACCAAGGTGGCGATGACGGGTTCCTTTGGAAGCAGTACGAGAGCAGCCTGGTCGCAAAAAGACTCCGTGTGCAGCTGGAAGAGACGAAGGCTGTGAAAGGCGGAGCGTCCTTGCCGATGGACGCCATGGAGCAAGCGGTCTGCCACGTAGAATGCGCCGTCTTCGGCGGTCCACAGCAGATGGTGCGCGAGCTCGTGTGCCACCATGGCCTTGCGCTCATCGGTGTTGAGGAGCTCGAGGATGGGGCCCTGGAAGGTGAGGCGAAGGCGCTCAGGGTGGAAGATCAGGCTCGCATTGGACGCGCCGGGTTCGGTGTGGTGGTACAGCTCGACCGGTAGCGACAGGCCCAGTATGGAGGCGACCTCGGCCACCTCTTGGTGGAGCTCGGGGTGGCTTTCAGGAGTCATCCGGTACGTGGTCTG
>MDTC01067568.1_pt1 | contig 12968 bp, 14 predicted proteins | sample 811181 | NCBI WGS metagenome assembly MDTC01 (sample SAMN05326644, study PRJNA326480) | marine metagenome | isolation source: seawater | place: Pacific Ocean: North | collected 2011 | reverse complement strand
TACGGCACACTCATTCAGAAATTTGATGAGCATCAAGGTCAGGTGAATGCGATTGCTTGGAATCGAAATGCCAAGTCTTCATGGGACATTGCATCTGCGAGTGCGGATGGCACAGTGCGTCTCTGGCAGCTGCCTAAGGTACAAAGGGAACTGAAGCCTTCTTCAGCTAAAAGTCTTGCCGTACTTCAGTCTGGTGGCACAAAAATCTGGTCACTCGGCTCTGTGCCAGACGAGCCTTTACTCATAGCAGGTACGGAAAGTGGTAACGTCATTCTCTGGTCTGGTTACGAGTCGATGCCATTGGGAATTCTTGATGGCCATCATGCACCGGTTTGGAGTGTCTCGGTTGGGCCTGCCGGTAGCCAACTCTGGACTGGTGGGTGGGATGGAACCGTGCGTCGATGGGATGCCTCAAACGCGGAATGGATGCATTCTGACTTTGACGCTTACCACTGACTTAGTGTGAACCCGCAAGAACTTTGCTGAGTGTCTCCTGAAGTATGGCACCACTCCGTTTCAGTGCTTGCACCTCTTTTGGCCAGAGTTCAATCTCGAGCGGCTGCTCTGCGCCATCACGACCAACAATAGTTGGAACAGACAGAGCGACATCACGAAGGCCATAACAGCCTCGCTGAACGGAGGATATTGGAAGAATACGTTTGCTATCGAGCGCAATCGCATGCACGACCTCAGCAATCGAAACACCAACAGCGTATCCTGCCCCAGTTTTCTTTTTGATCATTTCAGCACCAGAAGTTTTCGCACGGATGAACGTATCCTGGCCAAGTTTCTGGGTGTAGCCAGGATATTTCTCCAAAGGGAGTCCGCCAATACTGGCACTCGACCAGATCGGCACCATACTGTCGCCATGCTCACCAAGAATTATTGCTGAAACTTGTGTCGCAGGTGCCTGAAGATTGAGAGCAAGCAGACTTCGGAATCGAAGCGTGTCGAGAAGCGTTCCAAGGCCGATGACGCGGCTTTTGGGGAGTCCAAGCTCCTCCGCGGCGAGATACGTTAAGATATCAACTGGGTTGCTTACAACAAGTACGGTTGCATCGGATTTCATGCCGGCATTTGTTATCGATGCGAGAATTGTTTTGAATAGTTCGACGTTTCTGTTGATCAACGCAAGGCGGCTCTCGTCTGGTTTACGACGGAGTCCAGCGGTAATGCATATTAGGTCTGCATCGGCAAGATCCTCATACCCACCCGCCGTAATGACCTGATCCGCAATGGCAGGTGTTCCATGCATCATATCGAGTGCCTGGCCATCAGCGAGATCGGCATTGACATCAACGATAACAATTTCATGAACAATGCCACCAAGCTGGAGTGCAAAACCTGCTGATGCACCAACAATGCCACCACCACCGATAATTCCAACTTTCATGTTCTTTCCTTTTTTTCAACGTACGTGATTGTGGTGGATGGTTTGCGATGCTGAGTGCTTACGCACTCAGGCCGAGTTCCTTGCAGACCTGTTCGGTGACAGCTTTAACGACAGCCTCATAGTCGACAGGCTGATTCGATGATTGGGGAGTATTCATAGCAGGAGGTGGGTCAAATGCAGTTCGGTTGACTCCAGTATTCCCCCAGCTTGTACGAAAGACATCGTTCGCACAGATGTCACAGTCTTCCATTCCTTTGTCGAGTCGAGGATCTTTAAATCCCCATTGCTGTTTGAGTGCGAGTAATTCCTGTGTTTCATTTTTAGAAAGATAAGTGACTCGACCGAGGTCTTTTGCAAGCATGAGAATCTTGCAGTAGGCGTCAAGAATTTCCGTCCACCAGTATGCTTTTTCAACGGTTTCACCAAAGCTTACGGTGCCATGGTTTGCGAGGATGACAACATTCGAATCTTTGACAAATGGTCGAACCGTATCGGCGAACTTCTGATTTCCAGGTGTTTCATATTTAGTAATCGGTATGTCACCTAAGAAAACCTCCACCTCCGGCAGAACGCACTGGGGGATTGGCTCACGGGCGACAGCAAATGCTGTCGCATGTGGAGGATGGCAGTGAACAACTGAATTTACATCGGGGCGATCTTTCATGATCGTTAAATGAAGCAGGATTTCACTCGAGCGCTTGCGCTGACCAGCCACCTGATTTCCTTCCATGTCAACAATGCAGAGGTCAGAAGGTTTCATAAAGCCTTTTGAAATTTGCGTTGGAGTGCATAGAACTTCCTTGTCATTGAGCCGAAAGGAGATGTTCCCATCGTTCCCTGCAGCGAAACCTTTGTTGTAAATTCGGCGACCAATGTCACAGATTTCTTCCTTTAAGCTCGCAAGAGATCTGTCTGTTGTGGTGATTGCCATTGAATACTCCTCTTTAGTTCACTCGTGATTGTTTGATGTTTGTTTCGAAAGTAAGTTGTGTCGTTCAGCGAAGCAGGCTGCATTGCGATCAATACTCAAGTATTCCCTGTGTTTTGGGTTGCGGTCGGTTCAGTGATTATTCTGCTTTCAGGCGTCGGTCTGATTGGGATGGTCGATTCGATCAATCAGGGCTGAAATGTATGCATCAATAGGCTTGCCGTCAGGTTGGAACGGTTGTGCGGCCTCGCCTCCCTCGCTGATTGCGACAAGCTGGCCGTTACCCGCTCCCAATTCATCCCATGCAATGAGAGCTTCAGCGGGTCCATCTTCGGTATCGAGGTCTTCTGTACGCAGCGGCACTACGAGTCGTAGAAGCCCACCTTTCATCTTTTGATGGGCTTCGCTGAGTGTGACGCTGCCAATGATGCGGCCAATTCTCATGAGGTATAAGTCCGAGTGCGTGATGGATGTTTTATGAATTTGTGCAGCTACAGCCGTGGTGATCTTTGGCAGGTTGTGAGGATGTAAGTATCTGGGGTGGGTTTTCAGTTGAATGAAGAGCAAATACTTTTGCGATTTGGGCGAGGCTGCCAACCGAGAAATCCCTTGGGTCAAGAATGAGGACATTGGCAGCACAGGTGTTCATTCTGTTTTTCAGAGTCATGTTCTCGGTTGCAGTCACTGCTCGAATCGCTGGGAACCTATTTGCTGCTATACATGCGACCACAGTATTTTCACTTAGAAGAATACAGCGGGCTGCGTCACGGCCGGCGTGGTCGGCAAGAGCTTCAAGTGTTGGCACAAGTCCAACCGCTGGCAGTTGCTGGCTGGTCGGAACTGCCCGGCAAAGAACCCCAGCCGCGTCTGAGACGTTTGTTGTACAGTCGGCTTGTGCAACAATAAGTTGACGATCCGAAGGTTGTTGCGGTTTGGTTTGTGCGGCGATGAGGTCAATTCCTCGCTCCCTCGCGATGTCGCGTGCAGACGGTGTAATGACAGCCTTGTTGATTATGTAAGCAACCTTTGTCCCGCGACCGAGATTCATAATCGTCTCTGCAGCGATGACTCGATCGGGGAGTGTTGCTGTTAGGGCGCTGTGGTTTTCCGTTGAGAGGCGGCTGTCCGTCGATGACAGTGTCTTGGTCTCAGTACGAATTCGTTTGAGTACTTCAGTGACGAGGTGGGCGATGTCGTCAGAAGAAATAAGATTTTGTGTTGGCATAGTGTCGTAATCAATCTGTTGGTTCGTCAATTAGCGCGATTGTGCTCCAGCGGGCTGGCGTGCGTTTGCTGTTGAGTACTTCCCGCATCAGGCGGCCGTCACTGGAAATAACAACGCGGTCCGTCAACCCAGCAGCGACTGTATCAATAGCAATTTGTGGATCGCCGTCGAATCCTTCACCATCAGCAAGAAGAGGCTGGACAAGCAATAGCTTTGCTCCCACGAGAGACTCGTGTTTATAGCTGCTTGTTACGGTTCCAATGACTCGTGCTACTTGCATGAAAACGGTTTTTGTGATGAGGAGGAATTTTAAAGAATTGAAAATTTAATGAGTAGTTTGTGTCACTGGGGGCTTCCTAGCACACGGAGGTCATCCACGAGTGTGCAACGACGTTGTCGCGTAAACGTGAGAGGGGTTGTTACACCTTCACCGGTGGGCGTGGCGATTGAAAATGAGAGATACCCTTCGCCGCCTAACCCTAGGCCTGCAGTGCTTGGTCCATTCTTGACAAACAAGGTGGTGTCGAGGAGTCGGCCCATTCGTGTCATATTCCGAACATTTTGGGAATGGATAATGGCCGTGTGTCTGAAGCCATGTTCACTTTCAAATGCTCTTTGGATAGCTTCATCAGCACTGGGGCAACGGACGAATGGAAGAAATGGCATCATCTGCTCAACGGGAACAAATGGGTTTGTGATGTCGGTTTCCCCGAAGACTAGTTCAAGACCCTCACGGCCAGACACACCGGCCGCTTCTGCGATTCGGGAAGCACTCTTTCCAAGAAGTTCTTTGGCTGGTGCAGGGTGGCGTTGGTCACCCTCACCAACCGTTACGATAGCTGTTTCTGTAAGGCGATCCACCTGCGATTGATTGAGCCGTAACGCTCCAGCTCGTTCCATTGCAGACATCATTGCGTCGAACACTGAGTCAACAACAAAGACTTGTTTTTCTCCAATACACAATAGATTGTTGTCGTAGGCGGCACCGGCAATGATCGATTGCGCGGCATTATTCAGGTCTGCCGTTTCATCGACAACAACAGGTGGATTTCCGGGGCCGGCAACGATCGCACGTTTACTCGACTGTAATGCAGCTCGTGCAACAGCTGGACCTCCAGTCACGCAGATAAGTTTGACCCCACGATGATTAAATAGCGAGTTGGCTGTCTCGAGCGTTGGCTCAGCCACAAGACTGATCAGATTATCGACGCCGAGGTCACGTTGTATCGCCTGGTTGAAGCGGCGAACGCCCTCTGCGGCTATCTGGCGACCACTTGGGTGTGGATTCACAACGACAGCGTTGCCTGATGCAATCATGTTGATTGCATTGCAAGCGATCGTTGGAAGAGAATGAGTCACGGGTGTAATTGCACCAATAACACCAAATGGTGCATGTTCAATAACGGCAAGGCCGTGATCTCCACTAAAGACTTCACTTGACATGAACTCAACACCAGGAACTCGATCACCTAAGACCTGAAGCTTCTCAATTTTGTGATCAAGCCGACCGATCTCTGTTTCTTCATATTCCATTCTTCCAAGTTCTTCAGCGTCCTCAATCGCAATGCGTCGAATGTGTCCAACGGCTTTTTTTCTGCCTTCCATTCCAAGTTGCTCAAGCTGGTGAAAAGCATCGGTTGCTGCAGATACTGCCTCGTCAACAGTTGCGAAAATACCATTCTGACCAGCAGCGGTTGGGCCGTTTACGGGTCCACCGGCTGAACGCAGTTGTGCAATGACTTTGCGGACGATTGAATTAATATCAGGTTGTTCGGTTGTGTTCATTTCTGGGAGTCAGTGAGGGAAATGTGGAAATCAAGAATTAGCGAGCCGTTGTGGTGACAGTGTCACGGTTAAAAACTTCCTTGCCGTCAGCCTGGACCGTATCAATGAGCCCAACGATGACAGCGTCAATTGGGAGAGCTTTTGTCTCTGGAGTCATTCGGGCACTCGAACCCTGTGTCACGAGAACAAACTGTCCTTCGCCAGCTCCGAGCGTGTCGACTGCAATAAAGGTTCGGCCTGTTGTAATAAGCTGGGACCTCTTTTTTTCGTCAAGTCGGTACGGTTCAACAATGAGTAGCTTGTGGCCAGTCATCGTGCTCGCTTTTTGCGTGGCGACAATTGATCCAGTGACAAGAGCAATAAACATGGGGAAGAGTGCTTTCAATAAATTAGTGTGTCGGTTATGAAGCCAATGTCAGGAAGTTTCGTGTTTGACGGGCAACAATAAGTTCTTCGTTGGTTGGGGTAACCCAGATCGCAACTCGTGAGCGAGAGGATTCAATGCGTCGTTCACCAGTGGCGGCTGCATGATTTGCTGTGTTATCGATCTCAATGTTGAGATCCTTAAGCCCTGCAACTACAGCCGCTCTCGTTGCAGGTGAGTTTTCACCGATTCCACCGGTGAAGGCGATTGCATCAAGTCCACCAAGCTCAACGATGCCACCGCCAAGCCAGTGGCGGATTGAGCCGACGTAGACATCGAGGGCGACACGAGCTGCTTCATTTCCATTTGCTGCGGCTGCCTCAAGGTCGCGCATGTCGCCAGATGTTCCTGACATTCCGGCCAACCCTGCACGGGTTGATAACTCCACCAGTAGATCCTCAAGTGAACGCCCGGTTGTTTTGCAGACATGCAGGATCGCATACGGGTCAACGTCTCCAGAGCGATTGTTCTGCGGAACACCGGACTGTGGACTCATGCCCATTGAGGTACCAACACTTTTTCCATCATGTGTCCAGCAGATGCTGCTTGAACCACCGAGATGGCATTGAACTGCACGAAGGGGACGCTGCGACATTTTTGCTAAAAGTCGCTCTGAAACAAATCGATGACTTGCACCATGGAATCCCCATCGCCGCACAAGATGTTTCTCAAGCCATTCTTTAGGAACGGCATACCGGGAGTTACGGTCTGGTATGGTGGCATGGAAATCCGTTTCAAAAGCAGCTACTAGTGGCACGTCAGGGAACCGTTCTGCCAGTTGCTTCATTGCCGTGACATAAGGCGGATTATGTGCCGGAGCGACATCAGCCATTTCGTCCATCGCAGACAAAACAGTGTCATCTACTTTCACAACACCGCGGATTCTTCCACCATGAACTGCTTTGAATCCAATCGCAGCAACATCAGTAAGAGAAGAAAGGGGGCCACCTGCGGCTGTGAGTTGTTCGATGGCAGCTTCGAGGGCACCGCCATGATCGGGTATGGGTCGTACCGTCTCGATCTGTGTAGCTTCTGCAGCAGGTTGTCCCAATGAGGCGTAGACGCGGCTTTCCTGACCACCAATACGTTCAACACCGCCCTTGGCAAGTTCCTGCTCGTCTTCGAGTGCACCTGAATGAGTAGGTAAATCAAAGAGTCGATACTTAAAACTCGTTGAACCAAGATTTGCGATGAGGATTTTCATTGTTTTTTTCCTGCTTACAGAGATGCTTCCATGCACGACTTATGAGTAGGCTTGACTCAGCTGAAAAACGCTGAAACGAGACTTTCTGCAGGACGTGGAATGACGTGACTGCCGACAAGTTCACCGATCTGTTGAGCAGAAGTAGCGCCAGCCTCAACCGCAGCACGGACACTACCAACATCACCTTGAACAACGGTTGTGACAAAAGCACCACCGATATCAACGCGTTTGAGTATTTGTACATTGGCTGCTTTCGCCATTGCGTCTGTTGCTTCGACGAGGCCAACAAGGCCTTTTGTTTCAATCAATCCAATTGCCGTATTCATGAATCTTTCCTGAAAAGTAAACAAGTTTCTAATGGGGAACACTCCAGCCGGTTCGCCGGAAGGAGTCACTCTGGAGTCACGTTAATTGCTAGACTTTGGAGCCTTGGTTTTGAGGATATTGCCGATGTCCTCATGCGGACGTGCAATTACCTGAACACTAACAACCTCACCAATTCGGCCGGCAGCTGTTGCACCAGCATCTGTTGCGGCCTTCACGGCAGCAACATCACCACTCACAAATGCAGTCACAAGACCACTTCCAACCTTGTCCCAGCCAAGGAAAGAAACATTCGCAGCCTTCATCATTGCATCAACAGCCTCGACAAGCGTGACGAAACCTTTGGTTTCGACCATACCGAGGGCTTCGATGTTTTTTGCCATCTTTCTTCACTCCATATCATTTCCGCACTCACTATTACCGGACGGTGTCCGGGTCGACTGCGCCGGCACGTGCCGACAACACAGTCATTTGTTGTCTGTTCATCCGTGATTTGTTTGAGGTTATTCCTGTCTAATCAATTCGACACTTGTCGCGTGGTCAAGGTCAGCGGAGTTACCCTCATCTGTATCAATGTGCACTTCGAGTTTGCTCGTGGCGTCAGCTCGAACTAGAAGATCTCGAAAGACGGTGCCACATGGCCCGTTAATGACCAGACTCATTCGGTCACCATTCGAAACACCAAAGTGTTCTGCGTCTGCCTTGCACATGTGAACATGTCGCTCAGCGCGTATGACACCTTCAGTGAGCTCAATTGCACCGGCAGGACCAACAAGGACACATCCGGGAGTTCCAGTAATTTTGCCGCTGGCCCTCACGGGGAGGTCGATGCCCAGCGAAATGCCATCTGTAAATGCTAGTTCCACCTGGGATGCTGGTCGGGTGGGTCCAAGAACGCGAACGGTTGGTAGCATTCGTCGTTTTGGGCCTATGATCATGACCGTTTCTTCGGCGGCGTAGAATCCGTCCTGGTAGAGATCTTTTCCTGGTGTAAGTGTGTGGCCTCGACCAAAAAGTTTTTCCACATGCTGATCTGTGAGGTGGCAATGTCGAGCGGAAATACTAACAACAAGCTTTGGGGCACCATTGGAGTGCTCACGATCTGCCTGGCTTGGTACTCCGTCATGTCCAGCAAGGATTATGTCACGAACAATGCGTTCGACATCGGACCTCGATAGGTTTGGTTTTTCAAGTGTGTTTTGCATGATCGGATCGATCTAGGAGTGCATGGTTTTGTTGGCTGCAGTAGTGTCTGGGGTGATGTTCTCAATATCTTCTGCAGGAATATCTGCGAGAATTAAACGAGGTCCAGCGTCTAGAATCGTTTGTTGCCATTCTTGAGAGAGCTCGCTGTCGGAGACAACGACATCAATTGCTTCAAGGCCAGATACGAGTGTGAGGCTTTTCCTGCCAAACTTGGAGCTATCAGCCACAACAATGACCTTCCCTGCAGCACGAAGCATCGCTTGCTCAGTTTCTGCAAGAAGCAGTTGTGCGTTAAAAAGACCTTGCTTCGATATGCCAGCAGCGGACAAAACCGTCGTGGTCACGTGCAGTCGGCTTAGCAATTCATTGGTGTACGGGCCGAGGCAAACACCGGTTCGTGGTGATACAAAACCACCAAGTAATATGAGATCGGTTCGTGATTCGGAAGCAAATAGGTTCGCAACTGGCATACTGTTTGTGACAACCTGAAGAGATCTTCCGGCAAGAAGTCTTGCTACCTCGTAGGTGGTAGTGCCACCGTCGAGGAGAACGGTCTCTTCGTCATCAATGATTTCAGCAGTGGCAGCCGCAATTGTTCTCTTGGCTTCCCAATTGGCCGGCTGCTTTTCATCGAATTCTGCAATTCGAGGAAGTCCTCCGGCGTACAGTACGCCACCATGCGTACGACGTGCGGTCCCTTGCTCTTCGAGGGCGTCGAGATCTCGCCGTATGGTCGACTCTGAGACGCCAAGTTCGCGCACCAACTCGTCAAGGGCTGCAAACCCACGGAGACGGATGATGTCGATTAATCGGCTGCGTCGTTCTCGTCCGGGCACTGGGGAATCTCCTTACTTTCTTTGCACTTGATTATCGTCAGAAGAAGAATGAATGCAATCAAATTATGACTGAATTGAGCAAGATAATATTCATTTTATACAGATTATAGGTGTTTTAATGCCATTTTTACCTGAAAACGATCACACTATAAAATCATAGGGGCTTTAGGCAATTTGAAATGTCTACACTGATCAATATGGGCACAAAGACACTACAGGTATGAGAAGAAACGTGCATTTATCCACCGGACGTGCTTCTTAAGAGCCACTAATTCGATGGAAAGCATGCGATTGAAAGCATGAGCTGCCGAACTTTTGCTGGCTTGTATGAGTGTTTCGCTTCACGGTCGTTTTGTTGTGCAATGTCAGCCTGACGATCTATGAAGTTCTGCAACGAAGTTCTGCAACTTTCTGCGTGTTGTTTCTAACGGAGAGCATCCCGTTTTCTCAAGAAATCAACGACAGCAGTACCGTAGAGGCCATGGAAGAATCTCCCATAAAAATCTGATGAGGCATGGGAGATCGCTTGCAAAATTGCTTGGTAAGGGCGGTGAGTGTTTTATTCTCGATCTCGACGTTGAAAATATAACGGGAGCAATATTCGGCCGGCGAAGTAAGCGTTTTCCGAGAGGAGGAGCGTGCTTACTTATCGTGTGGGAGTTCAGGCATCGCCGTCAATTGGTTTCTGGGTGAGGGTATCGGTCCTAGGTAAGTCACGAAGGACAGAGTATGTTTGTTGTCACATCTTTTGAGCGATCTTGAAGCCATCATGCGGATCCGGGAACCATTGCCGAGAACCATTGCCGAGAACCATTGAAAGAACTGACGTTAATAACTATGCAAGACGTGAAGCCCCCCCTCTCTGTACAACTATTTCTGCGAGTAGTTATCTATTTCGGCCTCTGCTTGCTTTGCACGGTAAGATTAGTCACCAGTGCCAACGCAGCAGATCAACCCAACATTGTCTGGATTATCTCTGAAGATAATTCTATCCATTACCTTGACCACTTCTTTAGGGGTGGGGCTCGAGCACCACATATTGAAGCGCTCGCTGAAGAGGGATTGACTTTCAACCATGCCTTCTCGAATGCGCCCGTCTGTTCGGTTGCTCGAACGACCCTTATAACAGGCTGCTACGGCCCTCGGATAGGAACGCAGTATCATAGGCGATATGCAATGGCGGCCATGCCGGAAGGCTTGCAGATGTTTCCAGCTTATTTGCGTGATGCGGGATACTACACGACAAACAATAGCAAAAAAGACTACAACGCCGTTGAGGGTCGTGGGGTCTGGGATGCGTCGTCCGGCACAGCTTCCTGGAGGAATCGCTCGGGAAGTGATCAGCCATTTTTTCACATGCAATCCCATCCTCAGTCACATGAAGGCACGTTGCATTTCAAGCAGGATTCATATGAACTTGAGACTACGAGTCATGATCCTACGGAAATTCAATTAGCTGACTATCATCCTGACACGAAGTTATTTCGGTACACGCATGCACGATACCTTGATCGAATGCTGGACATCGATGCCATCGTTCAGAATACAGTAGAACAACTCACGCACGATGGGCTCCTTGAAGATACGTTTATTTTTTACTTCGGGGACCATGGTGGTGTGTTGCCTCGCAGTAAAGGGTACATCTATGAGTCGGGTCTCCATGTGCCTCTGGTTATTCGAGTTCCCAAAAACTTTAAGCATCTGGCGCCTGTGGCGGATGGAACAAGGCTTGATGGTTTTGTCAGTTTTATTGATTTTGGTCCGACGGTATTGCATCTCGCCGGTGTCGATGTTCCTAATCAGGTGGACGGCAAGCCCTTTCTCGGCAGAGATATAGCCGAAGACGTGATCAATCAACGTCAGGAAACTTTTGGATACGCTGATCGGTTTGATGAAAAGTACGATTTCATTCGGTCGATACGACGAGGTAAGTATCAATACATCCGGAACTATCAGCCGTACCTACCGGATGGCTTGAATAACAACTACCGCTATAAGAATCTTGCGTACTCGGAATGGCGGAGTTTATTCCAAGAAGGCCAGCTGGAAGGGCCGCCATCACAGTTTTTCTCGGCCAAACCTGTTGAGATGCTTTTTGACTGTGAGCTTGATCCGCATCAAGTCGTAAACCTAGCAACTAATCCTCAGTATCAGCAGGAACTTCTTGAGCTCCGCCAGCGATTGCAGATCATGGTAAAGGCATTGCCCGATTTAAGTTTTTATCCAGAAAGTTATCTAACAACGCATGCGATGAAAAACCCGGTCGAGTTTGGGAAACAGCATCAGCAGGAGATTTCTGAACTCGTTGATATCGCAGACCTCACGTTCATTTCTTTTCAGAGCGCAAAGCCAAAGCTTGATGCCGCACTCTCATCATCGAACGCTATGAAACGTTATTGGGCGGCCATGACGTGTGCTGCAATTGGCAAGGAAGCTGCAGAGCTAGCAACGGCTGTAGAGCCGTTGCTAGAGGATCCTGTCCTCATGGTTCGAGTTCGAGCTGCGGAATTCCTTGGACGTATTGGTGTGATAAATCCACAGCCAACATTGATAGAAGTGGTCAATACAACAACGAATTCAGTTGAAGCTACAGAAGCCTTAAATGCCGTTGTTTGGTTCAAAGATTTTTTCAAAGAGCAATATGCCGTCCGGCGTTCTGATTTTCATCCTAAGAGCGACGGGGCAGATATTGCTGCGCGCTTGAACTACATTAATGGAATTCCGTATCCGCCTAAATCACCAAAAACAAAAAAGCGTAAGAATAAAAAAGTGAATGATTCATAGGACTGTTTGGCACGGTATACAGACCATTGCGTCAGTGTGAGTATCCCACATGCTAGCGACATCTCTCGATGGCGAAGTAAACTTTTATATTTAAAAAGGGTAGTTCATGCTGCCAGCTATGCGGATCAGGCTGGTGGCAGGCCCTGCATGCGACGCCATGTAGAAAGTTGGCCAAGGTGTGACATGATGTGGCCACCACAATAAAACGCATGCACTGAAGAGAGTGTCGGAAATCGTTTGGCGAGTGGCCCTTCAGCTGGATTTGGTTGCTCAAAGGCATCGTTTGGCGTTATTCGCAGTGTTTCAATAAGTTTTTTATGACTGGCACTAAAAAATGCGAGAACCTCATCGAATGATGGGTAGATCGTATGGTTAGGGTCATCTTGGCACGTTGCTGTCTTGTCGAAAAGTTTTTCAAATCCAGCCGGTATAGGTAGCGAAGCCTGATTGAGTTGGCTCAGAACCTTTGGCGGGTACAGGCTCAAATGACCAAATGTGAAACAAGGATGATTCGAAGAAACAGTTTGGCCGCCTGGACGTGCAAAGCGTGCAGCTTCAAGATGAGGAATTTCTTGTACAAGGCGGTCAGCGTAGCTGACTGCAGATTCGAGGGAGTCAGCAATAATATTTCCAGTGGTACGTTGCATGGTAATTTTCTCTGAATTTTTCTTAATGTTTGAATTTTTGTTTGTGTTTTTTGGAAAGCATATTGATCGCCTTCGGAAGCGTCTCGCACTCTTCCAAAAAGACTCGAGCGGCAAGTGATTCTGAAGTGTCGTCAGTTGTCACAGGCACCTGCGACTGAAGCAGGATTGGTCCATGATCATACTCGTTGTCAACAAAGTGCACGGTGCATCCG
>MDTC01081129.1_pt1 | contig 12969 bp, 11 predicted proteins | sample 811181 | NCBI WGS metagenome assembly MDTC01 (sample SAMN05326644, study PRJNA326480) | marine metagenome | isolation source: seawater | place: Pacific Ocean: North | collected 2011 | reverse complement strand
CCAATTATTCCAATATTCATATTTTAATTATTTTGTCCTATTTTTTTCTTCAAATCAATATACCAATCTAATTTTACATTAAATGGTTTATGTCCTTTAATTCTTGAAAATTTAATACATGAAATTTTATTTTCTTTTTCATCAATACCTACTACTCCACTATTTCCTAATACTGCCTGCTTAACTGCATAATCAGCATGACTAAATATTAATTTTAAATCATCACTATTGGGTGCAGCAGACCTACTAAAATAACCACTTTTTTGAACTAAAACTTTATCTGCTCTTAAATGCTTTTTAAAATAAGAAGCATACCAATTACCAGGATTTAATTCATCTAACCTTACATGACCAAAAGCATCTCTTTTAATTTTTTCATTATTCTTTTCTTTTTCTAAAATAATATTCTCAACACCTGCTCCTTCACTTAAAAATATATTTACGCAATCATATTTATCCATTATTCTATTTAATCTAATACATTCTTTTTTTAGATCAAAATTGTCTTCAGGTATATATATAGAATGAATATCCCATTGTTTTTCTTTTAAATTAAACTCATCTATAAAATTCATCTTAGTAAGAAAATTATTTCTATACAAAAAAGCACTATATGCAGTGAGCCAACCACAATTTCTGCCCATTACTTCATGTATAATCAACTGTCTCGAGCTGGTTGTATTTTCATTTACAATATTTTTAAAAAACAATGCTGATTGTTCTGCTGCTGTATAAGCACCTAAAGTCTGAGCTATAGGATAGACATCATTATCAATAGTTTTAGGCAAACCTACAACAGTTAGTTTATAATTTTTATTTTTTAAATAATCTACTAAATCTGAAGCAGTAGTATTTGTATCATCACCTCCTATCGTATGCAAAATGTTTATATTATCACTTAATAGCTGATTTGCAGCAATAGACAAGGGATCTTGACCTTCTTTAACATAACCCTTTTCAATACAATCTTTTTTATTAGTTAATTTTATTCTACTATTACCAAGAAATGTTCCTCCAAAATCATATAAAACGCTTGTTTTATCACCTAAGCTATTAGGCAAAACTATCTTTTTATTAGTTAACAGTCCTTTATAACCATTAAGATAACCAATAAATTCTACTTTCTCATTTATTTCAGAATAATTATACATTAATCTTCCTATCGAGGAGGAAAGGCATGGAGCAATACCACCAGAAGTTAAAAATGCAACTTTCATATATATATATCCTATTTGTATTAGTAGATTATAGAGTATAATTTAATTTAAAATCTACAAAAAACTGCATGAATAAAAAGCATACCAATGATATTGATCCAATTGAAACAAAAGAGTGGGTTGAAGCACTAGAATCTTTAAATAAAAATGATGGTCCAGAACGCGCACAATTTATTTTAGAAAAACTAATCACTAAAGCAACTGATTTAAATATTGATGGCAACTATATTCAAAATACAGATTATGTCAATTCAATATCAATAAATAATCAAAAACCATATGCTGGTAATAGAGACTTAGAAAGAAAGATAAAATCTATCATTAGATGGAATGCAATGGCTATGGTAGTAAAAGCCAATACAAAGAACCCTGGAATTGGAGGTCATATTTCAAGCTTTGCTTCTTCAGCGACTCTTTATGAAGTAGGTTTTAATCATTTTTTTAAAGGAAATAATCATAAAGATGGTGCGGATATAATTTTTTACCAAGGTCATGTAGCACCTGGAATATACTCTAGATCTTTTTTAGAAGGACGTTTTTCAACTAAAAATTTAGACAACTTTCGACAAGAAATAAATTCACAAACCGGATTAACTTCATATCCTCACCCATGGCTTATGCCCGACTATTGGCAATTTGCTACAGTCTCAATGGGACTAGCATCAATTCAAGCTATATATCAAGCACGATTCATGCATTATCTAGTAGATAGAAAAATCTTACCTTCGAATCAAAATAGAAAGGTTTGGGCTTTTTTAGGAGATGGCGAGATGGATGAACCTGAGTCTCTAGGTGCCATAACGCTAGCTTCCAGAGAAAAGCTTAATAATTTAATTTTTGTAATAAACTGTAATTTACAAAGATTAGATGGGCCTGTAAGAGGAAATGGAAAAATAATACAAGAATTAGAAGGTGCATTCAGAGGTGCAGGATGGAATGTAATTAAAGTTATATGGGGATCTGAATGGGATAATTTATTCCAAAAGGATAAAAACAATATTCTTGCAAATTATTTAAATAAGATTCTTGATGGTGAAATATTAAAATATGTTGTTGAATCTGGCAGCTACTTTAGAGAAAATTTCTGGAACCAACATGAAGAATTATCTAATCTAGTAAAAGATCTAAGTGATGAAGAATTAGAGAAATTAAGATTTGGAGGACATGATCCCGCAAAAGTTTATGCTGCATACCACAAGGCAATAAATGAGAAGAATAGACCTACTGTAATACTAGCTCAAACAATTAAAGGTTATGGTTTAGGAGAAGCTGGAGAAGGCAGAAACATAACACATCAGCAAAAGAAACTCAACCAAGAAGAATTAACTTACTTTAGGACACATTTTGATATTCCTCTTAGTGATGAAGAGTGCATAAAAGCTCCATTTTATAAACCTCATAAAGATAGCGAAGAAATTAAATACCTTTTATCTAGGAGAGAAGAACTAGGAGGCCTTATTCCAAATAGGCTTAATGTTTCAGAACAATTAAAAATACCATCATTAGATTATTTTCAAGAATTACTTGATGGATCAGATGATAGAGAAATTTCAACAACAATGTCTTTTGTTCGCCTATTATCCTTAATATGTGATGAAAAAAATATTGGGCAAAACATTGTCCCTATAATACCTGATGAAGCTAGAACCTTTGGAATTGACCCCTTGTTTAGAAAAATTGGAATATATGCTCATTTAGGGCAAAAATATGAGCCCGTTGACTCTGACCAATTCTTATATTACAGAGAAGCAACAGATGGACAAATATTAGAAGAAGGAATAAGTGAAGCTGGTTCATTATCTTCATTTATTGCAGCAGGAACCTCATATTCAACATATGGAATTAATATGATTCCATTTTTTATTTTCTATTCTATGTTTGGATTTCAAAGAGTAGGTGATTTAATTTGGGCTGCTGGTGACATGAGAACAAAAGGTTTTCTAATAGGTGGAACAGCAGGTAAAACAACGCTTGCTGGAGAGGGTTTACAACACCAAGACGGACATAGCCATTTAATGGCAGGCACTATACCTAACTTAAAAGCATATGACCCCGCATATTCATATGAAATAGCTATTATAATACAACATGGATTGAAAGATATGTATCAATGGCAAAACAATCATTTTTATTACATAACTGTTGAAAATGAAAATTATATTCACCCTAAACTTCCTAATTATGAAATCACTGAAGGAGTTATTAAGGGTATATACTGTCTTAAGAAAAAAACAAACAGCAAAGGTCCTAAAATACAATTATTAGCTAGCGGACCAATGTTAAATGAAGCAACTAAAGCCTCAAAACTGCTTAAATCAGACTGGGGAATAGACTCAACAATCTGGAGTGTTACAAGCTATTCAGAATTACACAAAGAAGCAGAAGATATAGAAAGATGGAACAATTTAAATCCAGATAAAAACAAAAAAATATCTTTTATAAATAAAAATATTAAAAAAACAAATGGTCCTGTTTTAGCTATTAGCGATTATGTTAAACTTGTTGCTGAACAAATTTCTCCTTATATTAACTGTCCTTTTTTAGCATTAGGAACTGATGGTTTTGGTAGAAGTGGTACAAGAGATTCTTTAAGAGAATTCTTTGAGGTTAATAAATACTACATCACTCTATCTTCAATTAATCTTTTAATAAAAGATGAACAAATAAAAGAAGATTTAATATTTAAGGCAATTAAAAAATATAAAATTGATATTAATAAACAAAATCCAAATAGTATATAATGAATCAAATTAAACTACCAGATATAGGAGAGGGCATTTCAGAAGTTACTATTACAGATGTTTTAGTAACAAGCAATCAAAAAATTAAAAAAAATGATGTTTTAATTATAGTAGAATCTGAAAAAGCTTCAATGGAAATACCAGCAACAATTGAAGGTGAAATATCTGAAATAAAAGTTAACACAGGTGATGTAATAAATCCTGGAGATACGATAGCAATAGTTCATAGCAATGAACCTAATCCTAAAAATACTACTCCAGAAAAAACTGAACCAACAGATATAAAAGAAAACATCAAAAAAGATGATCCTGAAGAAATAAAAACAAATATTTCAGACAATGTTAAAGTTGAAAAAATACAAAACAAAACAAAAGACATTGAACAATTGACATATCATGCTAGCCCATCAGTCAGAAAACTTTCTAGAGAGCTCGGAGCTGATTTAAGCAAAATAAAGGGGACGGGGCGAAGCGGAAGAATTACTAAAAATGATATTTATAATAGTATGAAAGATATTACATCTTCTACTTTAAAAAATGAACATAAAAATGAACATGATTCGGCTAATCAAATTTTCAATAGCTTATCTAGATGGGGAGTTACTGAAAAAGTTGAATTAAATAATATTAAGAAAGTTACAGCTAAAAGGTTACATACTGCTTGGACAGAAATTCCGCATGTAACACAATTTGATGAAGTAGATATAACTGACCTAGATAAAATTAGGATTCAATTAAAAGACATTAATAAAGATCCAAAAATTAAAGTTTCTCTTATACCTTTTTTTATGAAAGCTATTATAAAAATTTTAAAGGATTTGCCAATTTTCAATTCATCCTTGAGTGATGATAGAAAATCATTAATTTACAGAAAATATTACAATGTTGGAATTGCAGCTGACACTCCTAGAGGTCTAGTAGTTCCTGTTATAAAAAATGTTGATCAAAAAAGCATCAAAAAAATATCACATGAATTAACTAGATTAATCTATAAATCTAAAGAAAAAAGATTATCTCTAGAGGATATGTCTGGTGGATGCATTACTATATCTAGCTTGGGAAGTTTAGGCGGTAAATTTTTCACTCCTATTATAAATCCACCTGAAGTCGCAATTTTAGGAATTTCAAAATTTGAAATAAAACCTAAATTAATAAATAATAAATTTATTCCAAGAAAAATTCTTCCCATCTCTTTATCTTATGATCACAGAGTAATTGATGGAGCAGATGCGGTTAGATTTACAAAAAAATTTGCAGATATAATTTCAAAACCAAATTTATTAATTGATGGATAACAACATTCAAAAAACAGAATTAGTAGTTATAGGAGCTGGTCCTGGTGGATATACTGCAGCATTTAGAGCAGCAGACCTAGGTATTAAAGTAACATTAATAGATAAAAATTACAATTTAGGTGGAGTTTGTTTAAATAAAGGTTGTATTCCCTCTAAATCATTACTTCATCTTGCTAAGGGAATAAATGATACTACTGATTTAGAAGAAGCAGGAATTAAATATAGCAAACCAAAAATTGATATTGAAAAAATTCATGAATGGAAAAATAAAACAATCTCAAATTTAAATTCTGGTATAAAAAAACTTGCTCAAGCAAGAAAAATAGATATACTAAATGGTCTTGCAACATTTAATTCAGCAAATCAATTAGAAATCACTGATTCGCAAAATAAAAAAATATTATTAGATTTTGATAATTGCATAATAGCTTCTGGCTCTTCGCCACAAATAATACCTAATTTAAACAAAAAACATCCCAACATAATAGATTCAACAGATGCTCTTAATTTTAATGAAATTCCTGAAAGATTATTAGTTATAGGTGGCGGATATATAGGTCTGGAATTAGGAGAAGTCTATAGCGCATTAGGATCTAAAGTTACTATAGCTGAATTTCTTCCTTCAATTTTATCAATGGCAGATTATGATTTATCAAATATATTAACAAAGTCATTAGAAAAAAAATTTGAAAATATTTTTACTGCTACTGAAGTAACTGAGCTTATACCAAAAGGAAATGATAATGTAATAGCAACTTTTAAAAATAATAAAATTTTTAAAGATAATTTCAACAAGGTATTAATTTGTATTGGAAGAGCACCAAATACTGCAAATTTAAATATAGAAAAAACTGGAATAAAACTAGATGTAAAGGGTTTTATACCTGTTAATGATCAAAGAAGAACACTTATACCTAATATTTTTGCAATTGGTGATGTTACTGGGAATCCAATGCTTGCACATAAAGCAACCCATGAAGGTAAAGTTGCTGCTGAAGTAATTGCAGGTAATAATGTTTCATTTAATCCCATAACAATACCATCTGTAATATATACTAATCCTGAAGTTGCATGGTGTGGAGATACAGAAAATGAGCTTAATGAACAATCAATTAGATATATAAAAGCTGAATTTCCTTGGAGTGCTAGCGGTAGAGCTTTAGCTGTTGGTGCTTCTAACGGTGTTACTAAAATTTTATGCAATGAAAAAAGAACAAAAATTCTAGGTGTTGGCATTATAGGGCATAATGCAGGAGAGTTAATTAATGAGGCTGTTTTAGCAATAGAGATGGGAACAACACCAGAAGATTTAGCTCTTACAATTCATGCTCACCCTACCCTATCTGAGACTATTGCAAATGCTGCTGAAATAATAAATGGTACAATAACTGATTTATACATACCTAAAAATGAATCAAAAGGATAAAAATGGAATATAGAAAACTTGGAGAATCTGGACTTAAAGTAAGTGAATTATCTTTTGGATCATGGGTTACTTTTGTCAATCAATTAACTGAGAAAAAAGCTTTAGATTGCATGGCATATGCTTATGAACATGGCGTGAATTTTTTTGATAATGCTGAAGCATATGCATCTGGAAAATCAGAAATTTTAATGGGGAATATTTTAAAAAAACTTAAATGGGATAGAGACACCTATATTGTTTCTAGTAAAGTATTTTGGGGTGGTGAATCACCAACACAAAAAGGTTTGTCTAAAAAGCATATACACGATGCATGTCATGCTGCTTTAAAAAGACTAAAGGTTGATTACTTAGATCTTTTTTTCTGTCATAGACCTGACCCTGATACACCTATCATTGAAACAGTATATGCTATGAATGATTTATTACAACAAGGGAAAATAATGTATTGGGGCACATCTGAATGGAGTGCAGATGATATTAAAGATGCATTTAAATGTGCTGCAAAGTATAATCTAAGAGGGCCTACAATGGAACAACCTCAATATAATATACTTTGTAGAGAAAGATTCGAACAAGAATATAAAAATATTTTTAAAAAATATAAAATTGGCTCTACCATCTGGTCTCCGCTCGCTTCAGGTATTTTAACGGGAAAATACAATAAAGGAATACCTGAAAAATCAAGATTTAAAGTTAAAGGCTACGAATGGTTGGCTGATTCAATGGCCGAAATAGACTTTAATAAAATTACAAAAATAATCAAACTATCTAAAAAATTAAACATTAAGCCTTCTCAATTAGCAATTTTATGGTGTTTGAAAAATAAAAATGTATCTACAGTGATTATTGGAGCATCTAAGCTGTCACAATTAAAAGAAAATTTAGATTCTCTTAATTACTCTGATATAATTAATCAGAGTATAATTAATGAAATTAATAACTATTAATACTCTCTAATCTATATGATATCAACTAATAATATATCAATACAATTTGGTTCATCCCCTCTTTTTGAAGGTATTAACATTACTTTCTCTAAAGGCAATAAATATGGCCTTATTGGTGCAAACGGTTCAGGAAAGTCAACTTTTATGAAAATATTATCAGGTGATATTGAATCATCATCAGGTACTATAAAAATTGATTCTAATCATAGAGTTGCAACATTAAAACAAAATCAATACGCATATGAAGAAATACAAATTATAGATTGCGTAATAATGGGACATAAAAAATTATGGGATATTAAGCTAGAACGTGAAAGAATTTATAATCTTGCTGAAATGAGTGAGCAAGAAAGTATCAAAGTTGCAGAATTAGAAATTGAATTTTCTGATTTAGGTGGATATACAGCTGAAGTTGATGCTAATAAATTATTGTTAGGTTTAGGTATCCCTTTAGAATTTCATGAAAAAAAGATGAAAGAACTAGCTCCAGGTTTAAAATTAAGAGTACTACTTGCTCAAGCTTTATTTGGAAACCCTGATATATTATTACTTGATGAACCAACAAATAATTTAGATTTAGGAACTATTAGCTGGCTTGAAAATATTCTCAAAAAAAGCAATAGCACAATGATTATAATATCTCATGACAGGAAATTTCTAAATAGTATTTGCTCTCATATTGCAGATTTAGATTATGGAGAAATTCGTTTATATCCTGGAAATTACGATCAATTTATGATTGCTGCAACACAAGCAAGACAGCAATTATTAGATGAAAATAAAAAAAAGAAAATGCAGATTGACGAACTCAAATCATTTGTCAGACGATTTTCTGCAAATGCTTCAAAAGCTAAACAAGCAACATCTCGTGCTAATCTAATTGATAAAATAAAATTAGAAGAAATTGCTAAATCAAGTCGTGTTTATCCATATATTCGTTTTGAACAAAATAAAAAAATATATAGTGATGTTCTTGATGTTAAAAATCTATCTAAAAATTATGAAAAATTAAAAGTATTAAATAAAATTAATTTTTCTATAGAAGTTGGAGAGAGAATAGCAGTTTTAGGTCCAAATGGTATAGGTAAATCTACTTTATTAAATTGTATAGCAGGTAAACAAAAAAATGATTCTGGGCAAATCAACTGGTCCCTAAATGCTAACATTGGTTTTTTTGCTCAAGATGAAGATGAAAATATTGATTCAAAATTAAATCTTATAGATTGGATGCGTCAATGGACAAATACAATTGAAAGCGAGCAAAAAATAAGATCTATTCTTGGAAGATTATTATTTTCTAAAGATGATATTAACAAGCCTATGAATATTTTATCTGGAGGAGAAAAAAGACGAATGCTGTTTGGGAAATTAATTTTGCAGAATCCAAACATTATTATTATGGATGAACCTACTAATCATTTAGATATTGAATCTATCGAATCTCTTAATTCTGCATTAAGTCAATATGAGGGAACTCTTATATTCGCTAGTCATGATAGAGAATTCATATCATCGCTTGCTACAAGAATTTTTGAACTCAAAAAAAATGAAATGCTAGACCACACAAATATTAATGATAATTTTTTAAATACTTTAAATATTAATAATGATTAATAATTATTAATTCAAAAAGGAGAATTTATGTTCAAAAGAATTGAATCAAGACTAAAGGTAGAATATGGGGAAAGTGCTAGTTTTAGATTTGGGAAATTTTATATTATAATAAATATATTGTCGGTGTTTTTCTCCTCATACTATCTATCTTCTTCTTCTTTTAATATAGATTGGATATTATTATCACTAGCAGCAATTATGATTTTTGGTATTATTCAAACTAAAAAGTATGGTTTATATTTACTTTATGGATTAATATTATATGGTTTTATTGAATCTATATATGGAATTATTGCCCCTCAAGAAGTTGTTCTTATGCAATTAGAAGCATTATTAGGAGATACAAAACCTCATCCTTCTTTTCAAGGTTTTACGGAAAGTCAATTAGATGCCATGACATTCAGAACTAGATTTCAAAGTATATTTAGTATATTATGTAGTTTATATGCTCTAAATTACTTTAATAAAAAGAAAAAAATATTCATTAATACAAACGAAACAAACGAAAAAGAATTACAAAAGACAGAATTATATTGATTATGTTCGTGGTCGGTATCGGTTACGATGCCGTCAAGATGGTATAATAATTATTTTTGACTAAATATCACCATCATCTATAATCATCCATAAATAACAACATGCAATTGTTCTGTATGGCTCCCATTTTCTTGATTTTTCTTTCATAAAACTAACAGATGGATATTCATTCAAATTATATAATTTTTTAAACGCTTTTTTTATTCCTAGATCTCCTACTGGTAAAATATTTGTTTTAAATAATGTAAACATCATAAACATATCAATTGTCCATTGACCAATTCCTTTAATCGAAATTAATTTTTTAGAAATATTTAATTCAGAATCATTTTCAAAGTGAATTTCATTTTTATTATTTGAAAAAAAAAAATGAAAGATTATTTATATAAAGTATTTTTTGTTTAGATAAACCAATACTTTTCAATCTACTAATTTCTAAATTTTCATATTCAGCAGGATTAGGTACTTCATTTTTAAATAAAGATAAAAAACGATTATAAATTATTTTTGCAACTTTAACACTTAATTGCTGATAAATAATTGATTTAGATAATGCATCAAAATAATTATTATTACAATGGAATTTTGGGATGGGATAATTATCTATAATTTTTTTTATCTTGGGATCTTTTGATAAATAAATAATGGATTTATCTAAAATATGTTTATCCATTATTTTCAAATAATAAATAAATTAAAATAATAAAATTATAAAAAGACATATAAAAAAGAGTTTTAACAGATGAATTAGTTAAGCTTAATATTTTATAATGGATATGCTTTCGATCTGCTAAAAAAATACTAAAAAATCTTTTTTTAATATTTCCAGGTGCAGTAAAACGAATAAAAACAACATAAATAAAATCAATAATGGGCAAAGCTAAAATAATAAATGGGGAAAAAAAATTTTTGCTTACTGCATATATAGAAAAATAATTAAAAAATAATATAACTAAAATAAAGCCTATCAACAAACTACCTGAATCACCAAAAAAAACTTTTGCAGGAGGTTTATTGAAAATTAAAAATGCTAACAATGAACCTATAAATATCATAAAGATTATAATAAAATTCAATTCAAATAATATCAGAAAACTAGACAACATGAAAATTGTTAAAATACATAATAGACCATCAATGCCATCTAAAAAATTGATACCATTAATAACTATTAACATAAAAACAAAACTTACAAAAACAGAGTAATCATTTAATCCCAGATTCAATAAAAATGGCCACGAAAACTGACCAATAAAATCTATCATTGTAATTGAAAATAAACATATTACAATCTGTGAAAATAATTTTAAAAAAACATTAATTCTAAAAATATCATCAATTAAGCCTAACAAAAAAAATGCCAATGAGCAAAAAAACACAATATTAAAATTAGGGATTTGGATTATACTAGGATCTAGGATATTGATTATAATTAAAAAAAAACATATTATTGAAAAAAATACTATTCCACCAATTGCAGGAATATTATTTAAATGTTTTTTTCGCTTACTGGGATAATCAATTAAATTAGAGAAAAAATTATTTTTTATAGATAATGATATAAAAAAATATGTTAAGATGAATGAAAAAAATAAATAAATAATATCATACATTATTAATACCTATTTGAAATAATTACAAATCAAATTACTGATTTTATCAATTTCATCATTATTAAGATAAGGATGCATTGGCAAACTTAGAATACATTTACTAACTTTTTCTGATATGGGGAATGAATTACTTACATCTAAATTATAAACTTTATTTTTATGAAAAGGAACTTTATAAAATATAGCTGTAGGAATATTTTGGTTACTTAATAAATCAATAATATCATTTCTTTCATCTTCACTATTTAGCAAAATAGAATATTGTGCCCATGATGAAACATAACCAGAAGAAATTTTAGGAGCTCCAACATAATCAGATAATTTATTAGAATACTCTTTAGCAACTAAATTTCTGAGTTTCAATTCATCATCAAAAATTTTCATTTTATTTAATAAAACAGATGCCTGAATTGTATCAAGCCTACCATTTAGACCAATTTGAATGTTATGATACTTATCCTTACCTTCACCATGTACTCTTATTGATTTACATAAATCTGCAATATCAGAATTATTTGTAAAAATTGCTCCACCATCTCCATAACAACCTAAGGGTTTTGCAGGATAAAAAGATGTTGCTGCAGCATCTCCAAAAGAACCAGCTTTCTTATTTTCAAAAGTAGCTCCAAATGATTGTGCCGCATCCTCAATTAAAAATAAATTATATTTTTCAGATATTCTTTCAATTTCATCATAATCAGCTAACAACCCAAAAAGGTCAACACTTATTATTGCTCGGGGATTTAATTTCCCTTCTTTTAGTACCCTTTTAATTTCTGCTTCCAATATTTCAGAATTTAAATTATATGTAGAAATATCGATATCAATAAAAATTGGTGTTGCACCTACTAAAGATATAACTTCTGTAGTTGCAAAAAATGAAAAGTTTGTAGTAAAAACAGCATCTCCAGGTCCTATTCTTTGTGACATTAATAAGATCATTAATGCATCAGTACCTGAAGAACATGTGATACAATGATTTACTCCAACATAGGAAGATAATTCTTTTTCAAGATCATGTACCTTTTGTCCAAGAATATAATCTCCTCTTTCTAATATTTCTAAAATATCATTATCAATATCTTTTTTTATCTTTTTATACTGTTTTTGTAAATCTATAAACTTAATAATTATAACCTTTCATATTTTTCTTTAAAAATTCCTTTAATATCAAATACCACTGATTCAGTTTTTAAAAATTGTTTAATATTTATATTTAAAAAACAATCATGAGGGACGCCTATAATAACACAATCGTATTTAACTTTAGAAATATCATTAAAATTTAAAAGGTTTATATTAAAATGATTTTTGACATCATCTTTAATAGCTAAGGGATCATAAACATCTACTTTTGCATTTTCTTTAACAAAAATATTATATAAATCTACTATTTTACTATTTCTTGTATCAGTACAATTCTCTTTAAATGTTATTCCTAATAATAATATTTTAGCATTGACTGTACTAATTTTTTTGGTACAAAATATTTTTTTTATCCTTTCAAAAACATGTTTTGGCATAGAATCGTTAAGTTTTCTTCCAGATAAAATAATTTTAGAATCATAACCTAATTTTT
>MDTC01132317.1_pt1 | contig 12970 bp, 12 predicted proteins | sample 811181 | NCBI WGS metagenome assembly MDTC01 (sample SAMN05326644, study PRJNA326480) | marine metagenome | isolation source: seawater | place: Pacific Ocean: North | collected 2011 | reverse complement strand
TATTGTGATTGTTTTATTATTGGTGTTTATGAGGGTGAAAATATCTACAATTGAAGAGATTAAGGATTAATCTTGTAAATTATATGAAATTCCATTTTCCGGGGAATATACTTTGATTCCTAATGATGTTAATTCTTCTTCAAGATGTGGTCTTGCTTCATTTGGATCTGTGTGGTAAACAACCACTTCTTTTGCTTGACATTCTTTTACGAAATTTATGATTTCATTATGTCCGGCGTGTGTTGAAAAACTAAATTTTTCCCAATTTAATTCAATATCTGTTTCTTTGCCGAAAATGTTTACTTTGTTCTCATTTTGTAATTTTCGCCCCCCAGTATCCTTTGCCTGGTACCCAGTAAACAATATTTCATTTTTCAAGTCGTGTCTTAACCTGTTTAGATACCAAATCGAAGGTCCGCCTTGAAGCATGCCAGATGTTGAAACAATTACATCAGAGTTTAGGGCTTTTTTCTTATCTGATTTGCTAGAAACCTTTCTACACCAAGACCATGCTTTGGATAAAGCGTTGTGATCTCTAAGTGTTTCAGGATGTTCTAATTGCATTTTAGCGATTCTTTTCCCCATTCCATCAACGTGCACATCAAGGTGGGGGGCGAATTTGTGTAACTTCATGACGATGTCTTGTGTTCTACCATTTGCAAAGGCGGGAATTAGTGCTGTTCCGCCACCATCTACAACTTTCTCGATATGTTCAAGGAATCTGTCTGTTTCTTCTTTTGAATCTGGGTGGTTTCTTCCACCATATGTTCCTTCGACAAATAAAGTATCGACTTGTTGTGGTTTTGCTCCTGATGTAAGGGGTGAATCTCTTGTATCAAAATCTCCAGTAAATAGAATTTTTTTGGTTGGTGTATCTACTTTCAACATTGCTGCACCTGGGATGTGTCCTGCTTTGTGTAAGGATAATTTCCAATCTTCCTGCTCCCATGGTTTTTCAAAATTATGTGTTTTCCACGATTCCATTGCAATATCAATATCTCTCTTATCCCATGGTAGTGGGTATTTTTCTATCGAACTAATTTTATAACAATCATTCCACATAAGTCTGGAAATTTGTGAAGTTAATTCTGTACCGTGTAAGGTTGTGTTATAGTTTGCAGAAAGCCAAGGTGCCATGCCTAAATGATCGACGTGAGAATGTGTTATTATTGCATTTTTGACTTTAGGAGCTTCTGAAGGATATTTTGGTGGGTGTGTTGGTGCTAATCCATAATCTAAAATCAACTTGTTTTGATTTTCGTTTTCTAACATTATTCCAACGTTGCCAACTTCATTTCCACCACCTAGATAATGAAATCTGAAACCTTTATCTGGAGGTTCTTCTGGATAATTTGAAGTTCTTCCAGGGTTGTATAATACCATCTTGCTCAATTTAACCAAATCAATGTTAGAAAAGAATCTATTGGAAGAATGTATGGTTACCCCTTCGTTTCCTTTAGAGATTATTTCTATCGATTTAGATGTAAGTTAAGTTAGTTTTTTTTAGATAAGTTCAATAACCAATTTCTACCATATTTTCAATGGCATGTTTTCACTTTTCAATTAAATTCAATTTTCATATTTTCACTTTGTCATAGATTATTATTCCATAGGAAATAAAGGGGTATATCTACATATATTATTTATTTCTAAAAACTATCAAATTACATTTCCTTTAGAATTAAGATCATGATGAATATAGAATTATTTTTTTACAATATCGATAAATAAAAATTATAATTTTCTGTTCGGAGAAAAATAACTTATTTCCAAAAGAAAGAATTTCCTCTGAAACGATAGAAGATAACATCAACTTGAACCAATACCCCTGTTTAATGCCAAGAAAGGACGGATATACTTTCATGGTTGATGATGATAGATGTTATGGGTGTGGAGCTTGTATTGCTTTATGTCCGGTCAACGTTCTAAATTTAGAAAGTAAGTTAGCAGTAGTAGATGAAGAAAACTGCACCCACTGTAGACTTTGTATACCATCATGTCCTGTTTTTGCATTAGATATTAAACCTGAAATTTAGGAATGATAACATGTATGATATTACAATAATAGGTGGAAGTCTATCAGGACTAATTTCTGCTATTAAATTATCAAAATCTCATAAAGTCTGCATAATCGACATCAATCAAGAAATAGGGTTTCCAACCAATTTCCCAGGACTTTCAAAAGATATTAAACTGATCAAAGAAACACTATCTGAAGAAGATATTTCGAACCTTTATCTAAAAGAAAATGATATTGGTTGGGGTATGAGAAGTGAGTGGTTAGTAAAATACCTAACACAACTTTCTGCTAAAAATGGAGTGGATATTCTAAATCGAACCAGAGTATCAAATATTTTTTTCGAAAATCAATTTAACATAGAAATCATCGGAGGAGGTCCCCAAAACAATATAATTAATTCAAAAATAATTATTGATGAGACCAAACAAATACATTCTGGGCCTGGTGAAATAAACCATACAACAACTATTGAAAATAATAATATAATCAAATTAGACAATAGTTTTTCTAATTATTTTGCAGGAATTATACCAACAGAAAAATCAACAAATTTCTCTAACAGCCTATTACAAATCGAAAGAGATGATGGATTAACAGAAGTTTGGTTTGAAAAACAACCCTCAGAACACATTAACTGGATAGAAATTAAAAATTGCAAATCTCCTTCAAAAGAAGGTCCTATGTTGGTCGATGATTATTTTATTTGCTGTGATGAAATAATAAAACAAGTAAACCAAATACTAACATAAATTTTTCAATACACCCTCCTTGGAAAAGACGATGGCAACCACCAAACTCTATTTAGAAAACATCGAAGCAGCTTATCAAACCAAATTTTCTGCCAATGTAATCAAATCAGATGAAGAAAGCGTTGTACTTGATAGAACACTTTTCTACCCTCTTGGTGGTGGTCAAAATTGGGATGAAGGGACAGTTAGTGGGCCGAACGGATCTATTGAGGTACGTGAGGTAAGAGGTAGAGAAGATATAATTCATAATTTAGGAATAGGCCACCAACTCGAAGTGGGTGATGAGGTAATTGGAGAAATCGATTGGGAGAGAAGATATTCTCATATGAGGATGCATACAGCACAACACCTTGTTTCTGGCATCGCTTATGAATTATTCAATGGTGTAAGAACAGTAGGAAACCAAATCAATACCACCCATTCAAGGATAGATTTCAACCCCATTTCTTTCGATGAAAATATGTTGGTTGAACTAACAGAGAAAACCAATGAAATAATTTCTTTAAAACACGAAGTTACAGATTTAACAATGATGCGTAATGAAATCAATACAATAATGCCACCAGAAAGAACAAATATGGATTTAATTCCTTCTTTTATTGACGAATTAAGGGTTGTAAAAATTGGTGATAGTTTAGATTTATGCCCCTGTGCAGGAACCCACATTTCTAATATTTCAGAGATTGGAGAAATATCAATTATAGGTAAAAAATCAAAAGGAAAAGGAACACAAAGAATCACATATGAATTATCTAATAGTGAATTTTTAAGAGAAAAAAAATCAGAAATCATCTAGAATGCCATCAATATCTGTGATCACATCATCCCACTTCTTCCGTTCAACTTTCTTATTTTCCAAAATCAAATCTATATTTTCTTCATCTTCAATTTTAGCTTGTACCACATCAGTTAATTCAATATCTTCGCCAACACGGTCACTTCTATCGACCTTCTTTATTTCCTTATTTGGAATAGTTCTAGCACCATAATCTAAAACATCTATATCCTCTTCAGAAGCCCACGTTTCTTCACCAATAACCCTTGCAACTTCAGGGCTAGGAGCATTGTTCTTCCATGGGTTTTTATCACCCAAATCTTGCAATAATCTATTCTTCTTCTGTTCTTTTTGTCTATTGAATAATTCTTCAATATCTTCTAATTCAACCCTTTTAGAACCTCCATTAGAAAAACCCGCCAACTCCTGCTGACGAACCAATTCATTTCTATGGACGGGGTCATGATCAAACTTGTGTGGCTCACTAATCATAGCATAGAGTTCTTTCACATGTTGGAATAATTTATCATCGGGAGAAACATCCACCATTCTATTTCTGACTTTTGTGTGGTTTGAAATACATATTTCACACCGACTCAAACCACCAACATCTTCAGCATCACACCTTAAACAGCATCCTTGAAACCCTAGAGATTTCATCGCTTTCCTCGGCATCGACATAAAACAACTCCCCGTTGAATTATCAAAATCAATCCTTGTATAAGAGGATTCAATAAAGTCGAGTCTAACACTTTACCATGGCCGGCCGAGACCCAAGAGCCGACATATTGGATAATAATCCATTTTCTAATGTTAAACCAAAGATACACAGAATCCATTCATCAACCTCAGATGACGGAACCATACACATCAATGTTGGTGGAGCAAGAGCATCCTTTTCCAACAAACCCAAAACAAAGAACAATACAAGTATTTGGCATTTTAGTGATATAGAAAAATCCAATCTAAAGTTAGCCACAGCTGCATTTACATTGGCGCTTGGTTTTATGGTTGTTAGAGGCTTTAGTGGAATTTCAGATTTAGGGCTTAATACCTGGGTTTTGACATTATTACTTTCCATGCCAGTGATGCTTTTGGCAGTAGGGCCCGCCTTTATATTACATGAAATAGGCCATAAAATAATAGCAAAAAAGAATGGTTGTTGGGCTGAATTTAGGGCTGATCCAAAAGGCCTACAATTTGGCGTAATACTCGCCTTTCTACTCGGTTTTCTTTTCATGGCACCAGGTGCAGTAATGGTTGCAGGGCTTGTAACAAGGCGACAAAACGGCCACATTGCCGTAGCAGGGCCTCTAACAAACCTGGGACTATTTATTATTGGGATTCCACTTTGGACCTTGATCTTAGGATTATCAGGCGCATTCAGTGTTGTAGATTTACCAACTCTTTCAACAGGATCTAAAGCATATCTAAGTGATGGCAGTATAATTTGGCAGTCTATGTTAATCGATGCAGGTGTATGGTGGCTTTCTGCAAATCTAATATTGGGTCTTTTCAATATGATTCCATGGGGTCCATTAGATGGTGCAAAAGTTATTGATTGGAGTAAAACAGCATTTTACACAGTATTTTGTATATTCTTAATCCCTGTAATTGGAATGTTTCTTGGTTTTTGGGGGCCAACCGCATTACTGAGTAGTTGTGTCGAACTAATATTCTAATAAAAAGGCCGATTTATTCATTTCGAGTTAAAACCAACCCACAATGAATAAAAATACATAAATCAACAATTTATTAACTAAAAAAGGCAGCATTAAGAGGCTATCATAAATATGCATTTCTTATTGGTTGTTCATCCAAGTGGAAGAAAGAATAAGTTGCCCACCAAGTAATAGTATCAAGAGCATCGACTAAGTTACTAGTTCCACTTTGCTCTTCACCGTAATCCTTACCAGTTGTGTCCATCCAATCGATCATCTCATCAACAGTATCACAAGTTTGGTGATAACACCAATAACCATCAACAAGTCCACCAAAGCCCATAGTCACAGTCCCTAAATTATCTTGGAATGTTGCATGGTCTGAACGTGCAGTAGTGTCTTCATAGACAATTATCTCTGGTCGGTCTTTAGCCAACCAATCATCAACTTTCCAAGTTTCAGCATCATATCCAACACCAAGAAGTGGGGCCATTTGCTCTTCAACACCAATAGCATCAGAACCAATCCACATAGCAAGGCCAACCATCTCCGGTTGATTCATTACATCATGATCTAAACTTGGGCCTATGTAAACTCTCATCGGCCAAACCTCCTCATCCTTTGGATATCCATCAGGGTCTATTGCAGGTTGAGGGTCACAACCACCATCTCCTCCACCATGTCCATTACCACAAGGAGCGCCACCACCACCTGGCCAGTTCACTCCAGCCATGTCTAAGTTCACATAATTAGTAACTTCAACGTCAGGATTATCCTCCTTAACCCAGTAATCTGTCCAGAAATCACTACCTCTTTTTCCACCCTCTTCTCCAGACCACAAACAGAAAACCATTGTATTACGAGTATCATATCCAGCCATTGCTTCGGCTACTGTTAGGACCATACTTGTTCCAGCAGTATTGTCATAAGCACCAACTCTTGTTCCATATGTTCGACCAAATATGTGAGGATCTAACATTCCACCATTAACTGGGGGTGCAATATCAAAGTGTGCCCCAAAAACCATCCAGTTATTTGGGCTCACACTACCAAACCTATATCCACAGATATTGTAAGCTTCAGGATTTTGAGCACCAGTCATTAAAGAATCGTAAACAAATCTTTGAGTAATAACTTCCAAACCAAAATTTTCTAGAGTTTGAATTAGGTATTGTGCAGCGTCTTCATATGCAGCATTACCCTGCCCCGCCCATCTATCAAGATAACCAATCGCACCATCTGCAGCATCAGTTGCATCAAGAGATTCATCAGAAAGCATATTCAAATAATTGAAAGTAGTTCTTCCATCTACCACTCCTGTAGAATGTCTTCCCCCTTCAGATTCACCGTATGCTGCTGCCATCTGTCTTTGGATAGGAATTGTTACAGCGATTACAGAACCACCACTTTCATTAGATTGAGTAATGGTGTCGATAGAACCATTCATTCCAACAACTCTAGTAATGCCAGGATTATCATCCAAATCATAACCATCTCTTGCATACCAAGTTTTCCAAGATTCATCAACAAATCTAACCGGCCAACTTTCCCTACCATAGTCGCTGATTAAGACAACAGCAGTATCAGTTCTTGGTGGCGCTAGAACATCAAGAAGAACAGAATCGCCCGCTTCCAAATCTATTACTGTTGAATTTTGTACAAACCCGGTATCCTTATTCAAAATCAAATAGGGTATGAAAGCAGAAAGATCCTTATCTGCAGCAATAGTAAGGCCTTGAAAAACACCACCAGTAAGTATTGCTGGAGTAATTACAACATCATTGGCCGAACTAACCCCTTCAACTTCATTTTCACCAAAACAACCAGAGAAGGAAGCCGATAAAAAAACCAGGATTAGAAGCATTGCCTGAGTAGGTCTCCTGCCTGCCATAAACCTCCGAAACAAAATCTCAACCTCAAACCATCGGTTCTCCGTTCCATAAAAACAAATAAATTTATTTCCACCATACTCCAACAAAAACAAAATAATTACCTTTTTATGGTAATTAATTACCTAAAAATATACATTATACAAATTAAAAAGTAAAATAAACCGATTCTTTGATATACTTCCAAAGACAATAAAATATTGTTAATATGTCTTTAACCACTGTTAGAATATATTGTAAGCTTAAGATTGAACAACAAAGAAACAGGTTTCTTTGGGCAAATGCTGTAGTTATTGACGAGAATGATGAAATGTGTCCAGTCATAGAAGGGTAAACAAAAACACTATTCTAAACTCGCAGGCATCGATGAATGGTGTAATTGAATACGCAGATCACCATTAGAGTCTAAAATATAACCAAATGAAAACTCTACTTTTAATTCTTCACTACCAGGGGTTGTGAAAAAATAATTGCCCATTGCCATAGCAGTATCCCCATTTATTACTATATTTTCATTTTCAAACCGAACATTTGTCCAACCCCTAATCGCAAAACCCGTATCTTCAAGACATTCATTATTAGATGCTACAAAATATGACAATGCACCTTCAAAAGTTGAGCGAAACGGCTCTTTAACAGCCATTGTTGGTTTGAATAAGACGGGGGCAACTCCATATGAATACAAAGATTCGACGTGAGTTCGTGCACGTCCAATATAATCCACTCCAGAACTATGTGCATGTGCGATTGCGACAACCCCTTCACCCCATTCTTGTTGTGCATTTTCAACATCCTCTACAGTAATCACCGCAATACCTCGTTAAAGGGGGCTTTAATCGGAACCTTATCAATAAAATGGTAATAATTCAAAACACCCCATTTAGAAATAACCAACTAGGACTAAATCAAAAATTAAGCCAGTTATTGTTGTAAAACGGCCCAATCTTTATGTTTCCAATAGATATAACTCATACATGGTCGTAGTCCAATGTCCTCATTGTATAGAGGATATAGAATTGGAGGACAATAGTTTTGGGTTATTCGAATGCCCATATTGTAATGGGGAATTTGAATACGAATCTGAATTTGAACCAGTTAACGAACCTATTATCGAAGATTTAATACCCGAAAACAACTATAATTTATCGTTCAAATTTGGGATCGGCTTCCTCTTTTTCTCTGTTTTGTTATTGACTTTTGGAATTATTTCTATCAGTAATACACCCGATGATTTTGACAATACTAAAAGAACATGTGATGAGCCATTATGGTTTGATAATTGGGCTGAAGATAGAGGCTGTTCAACAGAGGGTGATTATGGAGCAAGTTCTGCTTGTGGGGGGATTTTTATGGTCCTCGCAGGCGCTTGTTTTGGACTTGCATCTATCCTTTCCATTACTATTGGCTCACCAAAGAAAAAAGTAGTCTTAGTTCAGAAATAAAGACCATTCAAAGGTCATTGTTTTTTGAATAAATTCCAAGGGATTTCATCAGGAAGCCGATAGTACCACTCCCCACTAGCGATTGGCCACTCAAGCCAATAATAACCATCATCATTTAACATACCAGTTGCATTTTCAGGAGGGGTTGTTGATAACATTTCTGGAGAAGGAGGCGACTCAATAACCTGCTCTTCTTCTAATTCAGCATAATCTTTTACAGATTCTTCTTGAACAGAACCCCCACCTTTTCTAATAAAGAATACGACTAATATAATCACTAAAATCACACCAAATCCAATTCCATAAGTCATAAAAGAGTCCTCGTTTGCAGAACCTTTCGCATCATCAGCCGATTTAAGCGGGCAACCCCATTCATCCATGTTAAATTCACTTAGTCCCGTTGTTTCATTAACAACCCATTCTCCTACATCATATCCGAATTCATCAGGACACCTATCCACAGAAACGTATCCATCAGTTGTAGAGTAATAGTCAACTATTCCATCATCATCACTATCATAATAAATTTGACAAAAACCTTCCCATAACTGGTAATTAATTGGACTAGCACCCAAATACATGGTTTGTTCTATGTTGCTTTCAGGGGTTTCATCCGCATCTAATGAGTCAGAGTAACAAGGAGAATCTTCACTAAAAGACATCTCAATATTATCATCCCAACCATCATTATCATCATCCAGGTCCTCATTAGAAGCAACTACATAATCTGGCAATTGAATATTGTCAACTAGATTGCCGCTACCAAGTATTGTCCCGTATATTTTCAATACATGAGATCCCCTAGTTACATTGATTGTAATATTATCATAATAACCAAAACCTTCGCTATCACAACCATAATCAATTGAAATATCATCTAAATAGATCGGCATACATTGATTCTCAATAATAACTGAAGTTATGTAGACTTGAAGTTTAACCACATCATCACTAGCCGAAGAAAAAGATACTGAGAAATGCCCTGTGTCACTAGCCCATAATTGCTGTTCGAGACTATATGCCCCACTTATTGATTCATTTGTAATCACCCAAGGAGAATAATCCGGCATACAAAATCCTACAAGATCATCAGCACAGTGCATATTGACGCCATTATAATTTCCAGACTCGAAATCAATCAATTCACCACTTACTATCCCTTCAACAAAATCAGCTTCTCCGTCGCCATCCGTGTCTTTATTTCTTAATTTATCATAGGGAAAATCATCCAGTTCATTTTCTACCCCATCACCATCAATATCCGAGTCGGAATTATCCCCAATCCCATCCTCATCACTATCAACCGTTTCAGTCGAATCCTCTGGAAACACATCATCCTGATTTGAAACACCATCTCCATCATTATCAAGCAAATCATCACAACCATCAACAATACCATCATTGTCGACATCGATAGAATCGTTATACCCCTCACATCTGTCAGAGTTATCCCCCACACCATCATCATCCGTATCAATTGCCTCAGTAGAATCATTTGGGAAGACGTCCAAATCATCACCAACACCATCCCCGTCACTATCATCAATACAACCATCATTATCCGTATCAAATCCAGTCGAGTCTTCATTCGGGCACGTATCTAAATGATCATACACGCCATCATTATCTTCGTCATCAATACACCCATCTCCATCCGAATCAAAATTTTGATTACCTTCATTTGGACATAGGTCATTTAATACAGAAACCCCATCCAAATCCACATCAGGGTATTGAATCAGAGTGTGGTAGGGAAAACCGGTCCAATTCATCAGAGCCGTATGTAAGCTTCCACTTTGAGATAATTCCATTGCCGTAGTAGTTGTATAACTCGTTTCATTACTTACATTATATGTCTGCCAGTAATCTGAATTTAATAGTGCATATTTTTGATTTTTTGAAGATGCATCAATATAGGTAATGTGTGGAATTTCATATGCATCTATTACAATCGAAGGGTCTGAAAATATACTTGAATTATCCATAATTGAACTAACCCATGTATTATTTTCATTTTTGTATGTGTGAATAATTTCACCAGATAAACCCTCATATGCTATATGCGCTTTATTTTGTGAGCCAACATCAATCGAAGGACTGAAAAATTCCGAAGCAGTGTTTAGATGCTCTTTTACCCAATTTCCAGAAGTCCCCGAAACATACCACAAACCATTCGTATCAGTAATCCATGTATTCGCGTCGTAAATCACATATGAAGCATGAATCCTATCTTCAGAATCTACAGTAATATCAGTTTGAAACACCCCTCCAAATTCATCTGATGTATCTCTTCTTACACCAGGATAGGCAATAGTTTCTATTTCCCACAACCCTTCATCTGAAATAGTTGCATATCGGAGATAATAAGAATAATCCTCATACCACCCATCATAATGGCCATACCTGTACAAAATATGCGGATTATTGTTTGAATCCACAGTAATTGAGTTAGCGCCCCCCTTTCTGCCCGAAGTATCAACAGCAGTAGTCACCCAATCTCCTGAGGAGTTTGTAGTGTACATCAAATCTTTATTAGAAGAGTTCTGCCAAGAAATGTGAATACTGTCGTTAGAATCGATCACCATGTCAAAATCCGTTGTATAATTAATGGCGTGTAGATTTTGAGTTACCCACACCCCATCGATCATCGTAGCAAGAGTCATTAAAGTATAATTCGGCTTGTATAATACGTGAATATTATCAACAGAATCAGAATCAATGCGCACATCATAGTATGTATAATCAGAAACACTATCGTCAATAACTCCCATTTCTACGGTGAAATTTTCACTAATTACTTCTGTGTAATTGACTTCTTGGCCACCCAATTCAACTGCATCATATTGATTTAATGAACCTGAAGAAGCTGCAGATATTGAACATAATACAACTAAAATTGCAACCCAGCCGGAAGATAAGTTATTATCCATATGTTGGGAAAAGTGCTTTTTTATTTATGGGTACCTATCCAGCATAAGATAAATTTGGGCTAATTATTAGATTCATCTAGCAAAGTATCTAACTCCGCTAATGCTTTAGGATCAGACCTTCTTAACATTAGTATTCCAAGCAAAATAACAGATGAAACTCCTGTGAATAAGCCAACAAGGAGCAACATTTTTTCAGGAGTTAACCCCTCATCTTCATTCTCAATATTTGTTGTAGTGTCTTTGTCGTCATTAGTTACGCCAAATTCACTACCAATTGCTGGGAGATTGGCCTCAGTGTGCATACTAGTATCCGCTATCAACTCGATCGTTGCATTGACAACAGAACCATCCGAGCGAATATCTTGGTAAGTATAATTACCCACAGTCCAATTCATATCTAATGTTACAATAAAATTGATTGTACAATTTTCATCCAATTTAGTATTATTTTCATCTCTCTCACATTCCGCAGACAGCTCTCCAGAATCCCAGTCAAAAGTGCCGTTGTATAATCCATCACCATCATAATCATAGACTAAACGGTGGGTTAGATTTGAGCCATTATCAATATTATACCAAATAACAGAATCATTTTGAATTATTTGTTGGTTATTATGGGAAAAACCATCTTCTTTGATTAGAATAGTGAAACTTTCAGCCGTGTGTGCTTGTGCCGACATTACATATGGACTTGCGATTAAAGCAAATAAAACTGCTATGACTAGAACTTGCGGTCTGTTTGCCATAAACCCAATCAACAGACTCTTGTAAATAAATAATCTTAACACCAAGCACTCAATCAATTCAAATAATACTGCTATTACAACGCGACATGCGTAACCAAGGCCTGAAACGAGACACTAATGCGGCCGACCAACTAATCATCTATATTTTTGTAGGTCTTGTATCAATTAGTATGCTCTCTATGGGCGCTTATTTTGTTATGTCAAATAGCGATGACAACTCATCTTCTAAGTCAGAAACAGAAGCCTGGATTGACCCTGTAGTCGAAATTGAAGATGAAAATCATAGCCACACAGATTTACTAGCACACAGGCTCCAAACAAACAACATGAAATTAATTGATTATCACAATCTAAATTGCGATGGCAATGTTGCACCACCGGCAGAACTAGACAATACGGCCGGACGTCCATGCTATCCAGAATACAAGAATGTCGGACCCACTCCTGGAGATTCTTCTGAAATCGCCATTGAAGGTAATTTCATGGAAGACTGTGTAAAGAACCCGGATGGAACGGGCGGCTGCTATGCTTATGTTTCCTCCTACAATCAATTTGAAATCCTAGATATTTCTGAACCAAATAACATTGTTTTACTTTCCACTTATTATGCAGAAGTCGGTCGGATGATTGACATCAAAGTAACTCCAGATAACAACTGGGTTTTGGTTAATCACGAACTTACCAACAGTGACTTGGACCCAATTCCACAGGATGATGATGCAAATAGTGGAGCAAACCGATTGGATGTTATCGATGTC
>MDTC01272445.1_pt1 | contig 12971 bp, 13 predicted proteins | sample 811181 | NCBI WGS metagenome assembly MDTC01 (sample SAMN05326644, study PRJNA326480) | marine metagenome | isolation source: seawater | place: Pacific Ocean: North | collected 2011 | reverse complement strand
CCATATGCTAATGGAACTTTAAGTGATTGTATTGTGCTATCAGTTGCATTTTTTCTTTTAATATTAATATTATTAAAAATTTGCCCAAATGCAATAGTTAATCGTCTTAATGATTCGTGATATGTATAGTCTCCAAACATTAAATTTGCTCGTCTATTTCTCCAAATGGATTTCTTTCTGTAAAGTCAATTATATCATCTGTTAATACAGAAGTTGTATAACCTGCCTGACTATCAAAAGTTATATTATCAGCATAAGGTTCCTGTGTTTGTAAATTATAAGTTTCTAATATCATATAATTACTTTCACCATCTGCTGTATCATTTTCTAATAATATGGAACCAGTTTCTGCTTCTAGTGATACTTGATGTGCTAATTGGTCTAATGTTCTTGCATCAGCTTTTGCATCAATTTCAGTAACTCCAGTTGATATAGGTTCACTAGAATATTCAAATCTAGTTACTCTTAATTTATAAACAGGTAAGTTATTTAATTGAAAAAATGGTTCTTGGTCTTCCACAAATTGTATTTCAAAGAAAGACTTCATTAAAGGAAAATAAATTAAATCTCCTTCATTAGGTCTTCCATCTACAATAAGTGTTGCTTTGTCATCAACTAATTGAGTCCATCGTCTTTTAGAGATAACAAAAGTTGTGTCCTCTCTAATTTCTAGTCCAAATTTATTGATTATTTCTTGTTCGCCAGCAAAGCCTTCAGTAGTTTCAAAATACATCTCAGCCATATAAGACTGTGTGAATTTTGATGAAACATCTTCACCTAAAATTAAATCTCTATTAACTAATGTTCTTGGGAGATAATACACATCATGCCCATACATTTTGATAGATTCTTCTGTTAAATCCTCATAGAGTCTTTTTTCAGGGTCCGTTCCGCCCCTATTAAAATATACAGAAGTTGGCATAGAATTTTTTAACCTATCATGTAATCAACAGGTAAATCGTAGCTTTCTCTTACTTCTCGTTCCAGCTTCTCAATATCTTCCTGTGCTTGCTGATAGACTTGTTCTCCATTTAATGTAACACCACCTAACATAACAACACCATTAAATTTACTTAAATTTGAACCCCATTGTCTTTTAAATAAAGCAGTCAAATATCTTTTTAAATAGATGTCATTATAAATGTCAGTAAAAGATTCAGGGTCTAATTTTCTATAGCATTCAATTATTAAATATTCTCCAGCACTAATATCAACTTTCCAATCCATATCTATATAAAGTCTATTCTTATGCTGATTAAATCTTACTGGTTTTTCACCAACTAATATATGGTCTAAAAAATCTAAATGTCTTAAAACCATATCATAATGAATAACACTTGTTGAAGAAAAATCGTATAAATCATTTAGTCGTAATTGATACCTGACATCAAACATGTTCATATTGTTTTTATCAGATAAAGGTAGAATTTGTATTACAGAAACAACACTATCAGGAACCACAATATAATTATTTGCTTCCTCATAAGCAGTTGATACACTTCCTTGTGTAGCAGTAGATGAAGTATCTCCTTCACCACTTTTCATTCTGTCAATATCTCCTGATGTTACTCTATACTTTAAATAACATCTTTCAATACCATCATAGTGATATTGAGAAAAATATTGAAGTCCTTCATCAATTCTATCTTCTAATTGGTCGTCATCAACATTAATGTCAATGACTGGTTTACCTAAATTTCTTAAACAATATTGTTTTAATGTTTCTCTGGTTGTAGGATTAGCCATAGCACCTCTTGATTAAATCTACCTATATTTATATGAAAAGAAAAATTAGCCGAGAGCTAATGCAGCTGCATAGCCTGTTGCTTCAGCAGCGGCAGCATTTACTGTAAGAATATTGTTATCCAAAGAAGTTGTGCAGCCATTTGAACCAATAATACTGAATTGTTGACCTAAACTTACTGTCATAATAGATGATGAAGCATCACCTAGTGTAATTGAAGAATTTGCAAGTTTAGCATTCGCAATTGAACCTGCAAGATGTTGATTATCTATTGAAGCATCTGTATAATGTTCACTATCAATAGCATCATCAGCGATTTTAGAAGCTACTATTGCATCACCAGCAATATAAGAACTTGCAATTGCTGTTCCCTGCCAAACTCCTGTGCCAATTGTTCCGAGAGTTGTAACAGAACTTGAACCTATAACAGGTGAAAAATAAGTTTTTAATGTATCCATACCAACTCTTTTTAAAGTTCCAGCATCTGAATATAACAATTCATCAGCATCTGCTAAACCACTTGTTATTTCTGTTTGTCCAGATATAACATTATTATTAAGCATACTACCTTCAACAGAAGTTGATTGTATTGTAGCAGAACCTGTTACATTTCCAGAACCTGTAAAACTAGCAGAAGTCCATACAACATCGCCTGTCATACCAATTGTTCTACCAGTTGCTAATGCTGTTGCTGTGTCAGCATTTCCTGTAACAGCACCTTCTAAATCTGCAACAAGTGTTGCTACAGCATAACCTGTGCCACTCGTATTCACAGTAGTTGTTGGTGCAGCTTGATTGTCTTTAAATAATTTCCATTTTCCTGAATCACCAGCATCTCTAAACAATCCACCATATAAATCTTGTGAACCAGATGTATCATACAATCCATAAAAACCAATATCAACTGCATCAGCAGAATTGTTATTTGTTGCCAATGATATTAATGGATCTGCCACATTAATAGTTGTTGAACTTACTTCAGTTGTAGTTCCACTTACCGTTAAATTTCCTGCAATAGTTACATTATTAGGTAATCCTATCGTAACTGTTCCAGCACTTTCAGCAACTTCAACTTCATTATTTGTTCCTGCAAAAGTAAGTGTTCCTCCTAATGCAATTGGAGATGTATTAGAACCATCTGAAACTGTATAGGTTGAATTTGCTAATTTTGCATTTGCTATTGAACCTGCTAATTCATCATTTGATACTCCACTATCTTTAATAGTAACAGCACCACTTGATACAGAAAAATTATCACTATGAAAACTTGCAACACCTTTATTAGATGTTGTAGCATCTTCTCCTGCAACGGTTAAAATATTATTATCAATAGATGTATCAACACCTTCACCACCAATTATACTTACTTGTCCACCAAGACTAATAGTCATTATTGATGAAGATTCATCACCTATTGTAATACTTGAATTTGCTAATTTAGCATTTGCAATTGAGCCTGCTAATTGTGTGTTTGTAATACCACTTGATTTAACTGTAACAGCACCAGAGGATACAGAAAAATCACTTGAACTAAAACTTGCAACACCTTTATTAGATGTTGAAGCATCTTCTCCTGCAATAGTAATTGTTGTGCTACTACCAGAGGTATCAATACCTGAACCACCAGCAATAGTTAAAGTTTCACTATCTAAATCAATATCTATTGTTCCACTATCAGTTGTAGCATCTAAATCTTGAGCAGTAACTTGTGAATCTACATAAGCTTTAATTGATTGTTGAGTTGCTAATTGTGTAGCAGAATCAGTTGATAAATCATCCTCATCGAGAACTGCTGTTCCAGAAACTCCTGTATTTAAAACAGGACTTGTTAATGTTTTATTTGTTAAAGTTTGAGATAAGGATCCTAAATATGTAGCAAGTGTAGTAGGTGTAAAATATTTTTCAGTTCCATTATCAGAAAATGGTATTTTATCTTGTGTGGCATGAAGTGTTACAGCAGAGCCATCAGTCATACCATCAATGTTTATAACTGCTTCTACATTACCATATTCTAAAGCACTTGCACCAGAATTAACTTTTAATACTTGTCCTGCTGAGCCTAAACTTGCTAAACCAGTTCCACCATCAGAATAATCTACTGTATCAGTAGAGGCGAACTCTCCTAATCCAGTAGCTGTGGCTCCACTATATATCGCTTTTATTGGTGTTTTTTGTGCCATTTGTTATATTTAGAAAGCGAATAATGTATCTGATGTATCAGTTATTTGAGTTCCATCAGAAACATAAAAATCAGTAAATATTGTTTGATCCGCCACATTTCCTTTAAATAAAAAAACTTTGTTTGCTGTTGTATATCCACCTGCCCTTGAAAAAAAATCAACAGTAGTTACAGGTCTTCCAGCAGCATTAGATACTGAAAGTTTATTTCCATCAGCATCTTTTGAACCTGTTGGTATTGTAACTCCTGTGCTTGCAATTGTCATAGTGCCTGTTCCATCAGAACTAATTGTTGCACCACCTAAATTAATAGTTTCACTTGATAGAAATAACTCTTTCCATCTTTTTTCTGATGAACCTATACTTCTTGTTCCATCTCCATCTGGAATCATATCTTGGGCAACAGCAGATAAATCTACACTTGAACTGCCTGATTCTCCAAACTCATATTTTCCATCTGATGCTCTATATTTTAAAGCATATCCATCTGCTCTTGCTGATGTATCAACATCATCTAAATTAGATAAGTTAACTTCACCACCACCGCCTATGGATGAAAGTTGTCTATGAACACTATTTTTAAATTTTAAAAATTCATCTTTTAATCCTTCAGGTGTATTTAAATTTGCTTCATTAATTTTTACAGAACTTCCTTCTGCTAATTTTCTTAATTCTTCTTGAACTGCTTCTAAATTTTCTACATCTGTTGTTAAATGTTTTTTATTTTCTGATTTTGTTGTAAATTTAATTGGTTCAGGTTCCATTAAATTTATAGCTTTTCTTTTTATTTTTATAGGTTTAACTTTAGATGTAACTTTTTTAACTATAACTCTTTTTCTTTTTACACCAGAAAATAATAATGATTCTAATTCTTTTAATTTATCTTTTTCTTTTTTTAATTTTTCTTTCTGTATTTTCTTTCCTTCTTTAATTGCTGAAAAGAAAGATGATAAATCAGGAGATTTAACAGAAATATTTGAAAAAAGTTTTTCTTGTTCTCTTTTACCTTTTGAAATTGTTTCAAAGAAATTTTTTAAATCGTTAGTTTTTGCTGGGTCTCCACTATCTGTTTTAATAAAACCATCAGCAATTGCTGTGTGGTCTATTGAATCTGATGCTAAATCAGCATCCTTTACTTGTCTTGGAATTGTTTCTATGTAATCTTTGCCCATACATACTATTTATATTGAGCAAAATATTTACCAGGGTGTTTATCGTTTTTGTAATCAGCAAATGGGCCGTTTTTATCAACATAATGTATAAAAACTTGAGCTAATTTAGTTCCTTCAGTATAAGGTTCTCTCCAATGTTCACATTCACAACCGTGATAAACTATAGCATCTCCCATTTGAAGTCGTGCTTTAGCAGTATTTCCTTTTCCTAATTCCCTTATTCTTTTATATTCGTGATTTTCTATAAAAATAGGCCATATTTCTTCATCTAAATTATATCTTAAACATACAGTCATAGATATTTCACATGATTGTCTATCCTTATGTTTTAATAATTCATCGCCTTTTTTATAAACTCTAAAATATGTGTATGTAGGGTATAATTCAAGACCTGTTGCTTTTTCTATTCTAGGCAACAAATAGTCTTGTAGATTCGCCATTACAAAATCGTCATAAAAAGCTGGGGTATTTGGGACTTGGGAATCTGTTGGGTTAGGGCCTGCTAGTCTTGCTATATTATAAGCATGAATGCCTACAAAATCAAGTAATTCGCCATCCAACATTTTTGGATGGATAATGAAACCGTTTTTTTGAAAATTTTCTTGATGATTTATCATAAAATTCACTCTCTTTATATTGTGTCATTAATTATATTATAATAGAAAAAAAATAAAAAGTCAATTAGCTATATATTGCTACTACTGAATTCCACCAACCATCTGACATTTCTTCAACTTCTGTATCATTCATATCAGTATGTCCGCCTGTTGGGTCGTTTTCATCATTTAATTTTTGAAAAGGTGTAACTGCATGAAGTGCTTTATTTCTATCTTGCAAAGCTGCTTTATTAGCATATTGTGTTACAGAATCTGGAACTTTTACTTCATCATCAGCACAGCAACCAGCATAAGAATGATTAGCTGTGTTGTAAAAAACACCACCTTCGTCTACCCAAAGAGGTCGTATTTTACCACCCTCTGGATGTCTATCGTGTTTGTATTCTAAAAATCTTAAAGCCATTTTTTCTCCTAGGTATATCTATTTATAATAATTAGACATTATTGTCCCACCAATTCTCTGCTTCTTCAGTAACCTCTTCAATAGTTTTATTTTCTAAATTTTCATCATTTGAAGGGTCTCCAATATTATTATCTTTTAATTTTCTAAAAGGATAATTTTGATGCAAAGCAAGTTGTCTTTCTAAAAAACTTTCTTTTGTAAATTTAATAACACTAGTTGGTACATATACTTCAAGGTCTTTAGCAGCTACACCAATATAAGTATGATTATCTGGATTATGGTATAATCCACCTTCATCTATCCATAAAGGAACTATTCTACTTCCAAATCTATTTCTATCTTTTTTATATTCTACAATTTTATTAGCCATTTTTTAATTTTCTGACCCAAAACCACCAGTAAATCCTTTACCAGGATAATTTGCTCCACCTATTTCTCCACAATCTGTTGTGCCACCACTTGTAGCTGAATAAGCCATTCTTGAACAAGTATCGACTGATTGTGGTGCAGGAGATGGTTTATTTCCTCCTATAAAATAACCATAAGAAGGGCCAGCTGAACCTGCTGTAACTCCTATTTGAGCTGTTTCACCAACATCAGCTCCATTGCCTGAAGAAGCGTAAGCATATCTTTCCATTATATTAGACCAATAACCTGGAGCTCCACCTCCTGTAACAACATGTGTAGGTCCACTTACTACCCCAGCATATCCTTGCAGCTGCGATAATTCTCCAACATCACCCCATGAGCCTGTTTCAACTGAATGTTGCCATCTTTCTATTGTGTCAATGAAACCTGGACCAACACCACCAGAAACATACATATAAGTTGTATCACCAGCACCTTGGTGAGCATATCTTCCAGATGACATTTCATCAATATCTGTTTTAGCATATGGAGAAGTTAAAGCTATTTTATCCATAGTTTCAAAACTATCATCAGCTGGCGGTGAAGAAGGCGAATATCCACCAGTATTAAGAACATATGAACCATCTGGAGCAGAAGCAGTATCTTGCATAGCGTAAGATATTTCTCCAACATCAGTTGCATTTCCTGGAGATGCGAAAAGATAAGTTTGCATAATATCTTGAGCACCTGTAGGTGGACTATGGCTACTATGCCCTCCTAAAACTAATGTTCTTGTATCATCCCTTGCTGAACCTTTATTTCCTTTTGTTACAGTATGAGTTAAATCACCCCAATCAGTTCCACTTCCAACATCACTTGCAAATGTCCATTGTGTTATGAAATTAAGAGAACCTATTGAAGGAGATGGTCCTGGGTCAACACCACCACCAGCAGTCCATCCATTATTACTACCTTGCATAGTGAAAGGTGGATTTACCTCATCCCCTTCCATATTTTTCCAATTAGCATCTTCAGCTGTAACACTAACAGCGGTATACATATCTCCATTTGTGGAATCTACCCAAATGGATCCAACAGCATAACCTAAGCCTGTGTCATCAGCGGCTGTAGGTGCGCCTGCATTGTGATGAATTACTTCTTTATCAAATTTACTAACATCATCAATAGAAGTGTCTTTAATGCCACTTGCTAAAATTTTTTCTGGTATTGTTCTTATTTCTGCCATTTTTTAAATCTTTATACTTTTTTTGGTGTATATTTCATTCTACATATTATTTATATGTAAAGAAGAATTAAAAAATAATAACTATTATCTAAAATGAGGACCGTGAACCCATCCAACCCAGCAATATCTAGTTCCTCTAGTTATTTTTGTTACTCTATGTTGAACATAAGATGGAAACATTATAACTGTTCCTCTTTCTTTTAACTTTTTTTCACCAGTTGGTGCACCCAATATTTCTACATCACATCCATCATAATCTTTTGGGTCAGATAACTGTATAATACAAGTCAATTTTCTATTACTAAATTCTGCTCCAATATCTAAATGCCAATTATAATGACCAGCCTCTTTTTCTCTATATCGTAAAATATTAGGTTGGTCCGTTTCCATATTAAATCCAGTTAAATCTAATCTCCAGATTTCACTATTTGCTCTCATAATTTTATCAGCAATATGATGATAAGGAAAACTTTGCATTCCTTTATATTCACCCATTTTTGAAGGTTGGTGACTAACAGAACGAATTTCTGTATCTAACATTCCACCTGGCTTGCCAGGATCTCCTCCAACTCTAGCTGCAACCCATTTATCATCTTCACAACTATTTAAAAGTAAATCACAAAATTCATCATTAAATTCTTTTTTATATATAAATTGCCAATCGACTTTTGGATTTTGTATATTATCAAATTTATAAAACATTATTTTTCAGTTGCCTCCTTTGTTTTGGCTTCTTGTTTTTCTGCTTCTTTTCGCAATAAAGATTCATCAATTTGTTCATCAGGATTAAAACCATGATATTCTAATTGTTTTCTGTTTAAATCTTTATGTTCATCTGCCATTTCATTGACAAATTCATTTAACATTGTTCCTGAAGGGTCATCAGAATTATATTCTTTATTTACATATTCAGTAATTTTTTTATACATATAAGACGGATTCCCACCCCACTGCTCAACAAATTCCTGCTCGCCCTTGGTGATTTTCCCGGTTTGGCGGACATCACGAATGCATTGTCTTATAGACCTCATAATGTGATGTTTTTGTTCCCACACTTCAAAATCTTTTTCAGATTGTAATCCGTGTTTCTTTACAATATCATCATAGCATTTTTTTAAGATTAGGATATCTTTCAGAGCACCTTCAATATATTCAAGACCTCTTTGGAATCCTACTTTTTCTTTTTCAATTTTTAATTCTAATTTTAATCTTTTTAGATTATTATCGTGATTCATAGGTTTTTTCTTTATATCTTTTAATTGTTTTTCCCAAGAAAGAACCTTTATCATATTTGATTTATGTTTATATTTGTGTTCAAAAAGAGCTTCCTCTTTTTTCTTTACTTCTGCTGATATTTGTCTTAAATTTCTACTTGGAGTGTCCCAAGAAAGGGTAAGATTTTTTAAAGTCCATTGTGAATTTCTTCTACCATATTTTTTATGTTCTCTTTGAACAGCAACTATAGCAGTATTTGCTCTACGGAAATTCTCTCTAACGGTAACATTACCGAAAGATTTTTTTAAATAAATTGGATGATTTTCTACAACATCAGAAGTTATCATACCATAATACTTCTTTGCTTCATCACTTTTAATAATTTGATTAGCTACTTTATCAGTAACTTCAAAACTATCTATTTCTTTTTTCTTTTTTTTTATTTTCTTTTTTTTGGTCAATGTCATTCATTTTACTCCTAAATATATGATAAAAAATTAACTAAACTATGCTATATAATAATACACTAAAATTGGTAAAAAATCAACCAATAATAGTATATTAATTGTCTATTTGTAATACTGAACCATAAACTGATATATCTCCAGCTGCACCAGCTAGTGTCCAAAGTTTATCGTTACTTTCTAAAAATATCTTACCAAAATCAACAGTTGTATCAGCAGGAATTGTTACCGTTTTTGCAATATAAGCCTTTAAAGTACCACTTGTTCCAGTATAAGCAGTAGCGTCATTATCTGTAATGGTGCAAGTAAACTCAGCATCATTAGTGCCATCAATGTTGGCCACTTTTAATGAACTTATAATTGATTCCTTTGCTGAATCGCCAGTAAATGTTAATTCGGCTGTGTTAGAAACATCAGCATTAAAAAAAGATGTAAATGTATTTGCCATCTATGTTTTCTCCTCGTTATTATTTATCTATCCTAAAGCAATAGCCATCGGAACAGGACTTTCAATCCCTAAATCTGCAATTGTATCAGTTGCTGACCTGAACCCTATATTATTAGCACTATCAAAAACAGGATAGTTTGTAGGTGCTGAACCAGGGTCAGAAGCACTTTGAATTTGTAAACCTTCTATTTCTATAAAACTTGAATCAGTAGAAGTCATTTTATTACCAACAAATAGTATACTACCAATTGTCTTATTTGTCAAGGTATCTGTTGATGTTCTTGAAACTAATGTATCACTAGCAGTTCCATCAGGTAAAGTAAATACTATATTACCAGTAAATGTTGAGTGAGCAGGAGCTCTAACTTCTGCATAATGAGCATTTGAACTTTCACAATATAATTGTATTCCAGATGAATTACCTCCAGAGTTTTTAACTGCTAAAGCACCATCATCAAAAGTATATCTTTGATTGCCACCTAAAGCAAAATCTATTTGGTCAGCACCAGCCCAATATATACCTGTATTTGTATCTCCAGTTTTTGTTAATGTAGGATTACCAGCACTACCAGCTGCAAAGAGTTGGGCACCTGTAAAATCTCCATTACTAACTGCTGGGTCAGTTATTGTAACTGATGTTAAAGTTTTATTTGACATTGAAATGGTATTAGTTGTGGTTGCAACAGCAGTTGTATCAACAGCAATTGTTAAAGCATCAGAACCATCAGCTGAAACAGTAGCAGTAATTCCTGTGCTACCAATAACATTTAATGTTCCGCCTAAACTAATAGTTTCAATAGTGGAACCAGAATCAGATATACTCCAAGCAGATGAAACACTCGTATTAACTTCATTTATTGCACCTACAATAGTTCCTTTTTCAGTAGTTCCTAAACTTGCTAAATCACCAACATCACTAATATGACTATTAGTTGTCGTTCTAAATGTTTCTAAAGTATCTGTTGTTGCTATACTTCTAAGCGCCATTGTTTAAATTTCCCTTTAATAAACTTTTAATATCTTTTAAATCTTTCTTTAAACTATTTATTTCTTTTACACAATTTCTAATGTCATCCTGTGATTTTTCTGCCTTTATTCGTCTTTCCATATATATTTGATAAGCACTTTTATTTGTATTAATAATTGCTTGAGAATATTCATCTCTTTCTAAATTCGGTTGATTTTCTACTTTAATTCCCATTATCTATATCTATACCGCTAAAGCAATACACCTTAAATCTCTAATTACAGGTGGGTATGCTGAATTGGTTCCTTTCATTACTATTTTTAATTGGAAAGCAGTAAATGAAGGTAAATCACTTACTGTATATTGATACTCACTAAAAGTGGCATCATCCTCAGCAGGTGTTATTAAATTATCTTCTGCACCATCAGTATTAAATGCTGTCCAAGAAACAGTATTTATTGTTCTACTATCATCCTCTGGACCAGTTGTTCTAAAATAAACTTCCATTTCTGAACTTCCTCTAACATTAGCATCAATTCTTATATCAAATGCTGTTGCCACAGTTGCTAATTGTGCTGTTCTTGTTATATATGAAGCAGCTGATGAACTTCCAGTTGCAGCTGTTTCTGCAACAAAATCAGTTGTATTTATTGCTGTTGGACTATTTAATCTATTTGAAACAGCAATAAGACTTGACCTTGCCAAATCTAAAACAGGTGATATTTTATCATTATTTGTTGTCATTGTCATAATTAATGCAAAGGATTTACTACCACTCATTTCATTAGTTTCATTAATTTCACTTACAACCATTTGAGGTGCTGTAAAGAATAAATTTCTTCCTGCTACGACTGCTACCTTATTATCTGTGCTTGCTAATGAGAATTGAGCTTGTGAACCGTGTAAACTTTTTCCTGATGTTGTTCTCATATTAAGAGTTATATTTGTTCCTGGAACTAACATTTGTTGCAACATTAAAAATGCTGTATCCATTTGTCTATTTTGTGTTGCTGTAACGGTGGATCCTCCCACATCTCCAGTAGATGTAGCCGCCGTTGAATCTGCTAATGTAATATCATAACTATCGTGTGTTATATTTGATATAGATGTATAAGTTCCATTTATTGCTGAATGAGCAAGGCCATTATAAGTTCCAGATGCAAGACCTGCTATTGTTACATTGTCAGATGTAGAATGCATACCGTGGTTTCTATGATGAATTGTTAAAGTATCTGAACCATCAGTAGTTGTAATTGGATTTGTTGCTAATGTTCTTGAAGGAAGTGTATCATTAACTAGATATACAGTTCCACCAGTAGTAAATTCTGCTCTTCTTAAAGTAAATTTTAAATCTTCATTTTGTTCTGCTGTCCAAGTTGAAGCATTTTGTGATTTAAAGAAAGAACCTAAAGATGGTTGAGTAGATACGGTTCTTGTTCCATCAACAACAGTTTCTCCCATTCTTGCAACATAAGCTAAATACTTGTCAGAATTTGCCAATAAAACACAACAATATTCTATATTTGCTTCTAGATAAACTGGTGAAGGAAATGTAAATTTAGTTGCTGTTGTTCCATCCGTGCTTGTATTTACAGAACTTGGATTTAATACTACTTCTCCAAAAGGCAATACCCTTGAACCTGGATAGCCATTAACTACTTCTCTAATTTGTAATGCTATAGGAATAGTTGAATCTTTTGCTGAAAAGAAGCAATCCATACTTGTTATAAAAATTCCATCATCTTCTTCGTGTAAAAATGTTTGAGCAATAGGGTCAACTCTTCTTGCACCCAGCTGCCTCATGCCTACTAATTCTCTTCTTCTTCTTTGTTCTACAACTTCTTCTCTTACTAATCTTGGTTCTCTTGTAGATATAATTGTTTCTTGGACTGTTTCTATAAGACCTCTTGCAACATAATCTGCTTCTCCTGAAGTTTCAATATTAGTTGATGAATTACTTGAACTTGATGTTAATCTGAAAACTCTTTCACCTGTTCTCCATCTTGGATTATCATCATTAGTTGCATCAGGTATTGCAAATGTTCCTGAACAAGCACCACCAGCATCTGTTACTATATTTCCACCTAATGAACCACCAGTTGGTGTAACATAAGCACTTACATCTACTTCATCAAAAAATGGATAAACTCTTGTGTTTGGTTTCATTCT
>MDTC01199505.1_pt1 | contig 12971 bp, 18 predicted proteins | sample 811181 | NCBI WGS metagenome assembly MDTC01 (sample SAMN05326644, study PRJNA326480) | marine metagenome | isolation source: seawater | place: Pacific Ocean: North | collected 2011 | reverse complement strand
TACACTTTGAATAGACCAAAATTTTTTTAAGTCATATCCAAAAGTACCTTTTTTAAATTTGTTAGTTCTTACATAATCTAACAAGTTTTGTTTATCAGCGTATAATTTTTTAGCAACAGGGTATGAATTAAATTTTTTAATATTTTGCTTATCAGACTTATTATCTAGTTCTTTAATAATTTTAAATATGGCATCTAAACTAGGGTCTGTTGCTACATTACTGCTTTTTAAATAGTAAAACAGAAACTTTATGTATTTCATTTATAACATTTAATAATTTTTTGTGGTGATGTGCTTGTATTTTTGTATTTTGCAGTATCGCTTGTAAGCATAACACCTTTAATTCTTTTAAATTCAGTGGTGTCATTAATCAAAACATCATTTGTATTAACTACATAACAATCAGTACCAGATTTACTTACTGTAATTTCTTCGTTTGGCAGTAAATCTATTTGTTCTATTTGCCAATCAGTAATATTTTTTTTTCTCATAATGCAAATTAATTCAACATCATCTGATAAAAATTCAATACTAGCAAAATGACTATCTATGTCATAAATACATGGTTGTTCTGACCAGTCTGTATAATGTGGTGAATAATCAATATCAATTTTAAATTCTTTATCTGCTAGAGAATAATCTATATCAAACATTGATGAGCAAGGTAAATTTTCGTGATAGTCTTTAAATATTAATAAATCATTCTCAGTTATGTTTTCTTCATCATTCCATTTCCATGTTGCTCTTATTTTTCCTTTTATCAAAACATAAGTCATGCCATTTATACAAATTTTATCACTGTCTGGGTGAACAGTTTTTAGTTCCATGTGTACTCGGTCATCTTTTGAGTCTCGTTGCATTAATGCACCTGTTTTATTTTTTTCAGGATTATGTTGGTTATAAACAAATGACAACTGCAAATTGTCATCAAGTTGTTCAATAAATTTAAAATCAGTTGTAAAATTAATAGTCATATTTTTGCACTATCTTTTGTAGAAATGTTATTAACTAAAAAATTGCTTTCAACTGGTTGAATAATTTGTGTGGTTGGTATTTCTATTATTTCTTTTTTTTGAAAATCGTAAGCGTGAGTTTCTAATTTAAAACCACTCTCTACGACCCATTGTCTAACAATATCAACTTCAGCTTTAAAACATAATTGGTCAAAAACTTCTGCTGGTACATTTCTTTGTATGAATGCTTGTTTAGTTTCTAATGACTCAACAGATGGTTTCATAGTCATTCTCATGACATTGTTATCAATCTCTAAATATGTTTGTTCAAAATCTAATTTCATTTTTAATATATGTTTATTACTAATCTTTTAACAAATTGCCCACAAGGGCTACCAGTTGCAACAGATGCTTGAAATCCAACAAATACCGTAGGAGTTCCTGATGCCATAGTGTCAATAACTGTGTGTGATGCACCGCTAGAAATTAGGTAATTACCTGTATTATTAATATTTGTACCGTCATTATATGAATTTGGTATCCTCCAATATTTTCCATTAAAATATGATGCAGTTCCAGTTCCTGCAGTAGGGCTTGTACTGTTATTAAACATTATAGTGCCTGATGTTACAAGTGTTGAGCCACCACAACTATGAAGATAATGAGTAGTACCAGAGGAATATGTTATATCATTATTGTGTATGATACTATTTTGTGAAGAAAGTAAGAGAGTAAAAGTTCTAAAATCTGGCACTGCATATTTCATTCCTGAAATATCAGGAGTGATATCAATTACCGTATCTGCCGTAAATGCTGATGCACCATACCATTCACTAAATGACATTGTTGCACCTGAGCTTTTACCAATTAATGCTCTTATATCACTATCGTTTATAGAAACTTGAGTTCCAGAACTACCCCCTACTTCAAGATGCATCTGGTTCAAGGAAATGCTACCACTTGAAGGTAAAGTCATGTCTTAATCCTCACACTTACAAAGTTTTTTTGTTTTTAATTCCTCAACTTCATTTTTTAAGTCTTTGATTGCCTCAACAAGTAAACCAACTGTGTTTCCGTAGTTGACTGCCAGAAATTCTTTGTCATCTCCAATCTCTGTTGTTCTAAATACAACTTCAGGCAATACTTTTTCAACATCTTGAGCAATTAATCCTGAACCAACTCTGCCATCTTTCTTGAGTGTGTAAGTTACACCATTAAGTTGTGAGACTTTATTTAATGCATCATCAATAGGTTTAATATTTTCTTTTTTGTTTCTGTCAGAAATAGAAGTGTAAGCAATGACATTACCCGTAGCTTTCCAATCTCCCGCAGAGTCAGTTTGAGCTCTTGCTGTTCCATTTACTCGAAGCTGTACTGAGTTAGTGCCATTCAAGATACTATCAGCACCGTTAGAAAAATATAATCTATTAACTGAGTCACTTGAATCGTACCAAGCTCCAACTTTAAAAGCTGTTCCTGTTTCAAGTAAACCATCAAATTCTGTTGCAGTCACAGTTCCATTAACATCAATACCCGTTGCTGTAGTGTCTAATTTTTTTGCGTTATCGTGATAAAGTCCAACTGCTCCATCACCATCAGCAGATATCAAAGTTTCAGTTCCTGCTGAATTTTGTACTCTGAAATTATCTGCCATAATCTCAAGACCTGTAAGTGCGTCTTGTTTAATTATTCCATTACTACCATCGTGATAAATTTCTAAATCGTTTCCTGTTCCAAACCTTGCTTTAACATTATCGTTAAAGTCAACGCCTGTTGCTCCACCTATTGCAGATGGTATAGTTGGCGTACCTGATAAGTCTGAATATGCACCAGATGTTGCGACTGTTGCTAAAGTTGGTGAGCCAGATAAGTCAGAATATAATCCACTGGTTGCAACTGTTGCTAAGTTGCCAACTGTTGTGTTTAATGAGGCAACATCAACGCCATCAACTGTACCAGAAACAACTATATTGCCTGTAATGTCAACTCCAGATGCACTTGTTTCAAAAACTTTTGTGTTATTTTCAAACAACTCTACACTACCGCCATCTTCAGCGTTAATCATTGTTTTGTTGTTTGCACCATTTTTAACTACAAAATCTGATGCTCTAATTTCTAAATCACCTGCTCCACCCTCTGCAAAAATTGTTTTATTAGTTGATGAGTCATGACTGATTGAAAAATCACCACTACCACTAGCACCGCCAAATGAAAGCAATACATCATCGTTAAGGTGCAACTCACCAGTAAATGTACCGCCTGACTGTAATACTGATGGTATAGTAGCTGAACCGCCTAGTGCAACTGCTTGACCATTAATTGTAATTGTATTTGTTGGAATAGTAGTTGTGATTGCAAAATCACCAGATGAATCCATATTTGCAGTACCAGTGACCGCACCAGATAAAGTTACAGTGCTAGTTTGGTTATCAAAACTATCAGTGCCATCATGAACAAGTATTTGACCTGCTGATGGTGACGATATATTTGAGTCACTTGCCTCTGCAATAGTATCAATGCCTGATATTTGTGCATCAACATAAGTCTTGATTGCCTTACTTGACGCTAATTCATTATCAGTTGCACTGACTGATGTTATGTCAGTATCAACAATATTGGATATTGCAGTGTATGGAACATTTGTAATCGTGTTACCTGCTCCATCAATAGATTTATTTGTGAGAGTGTTTGTACTAGATGGGGTCAGGTAATTGCTATTGTTAGTCCATTGAGAAATATTACCTGATTTATTTGTGAAAGTGTCTGTAGATGATGCAGTAATAAAACCTGCATCGTTAGTCCATTGTGATATTGCTCCACCTTTATTTGTAAAGGTTGCATTGTCACTTGCATAGTTAGTTAATTCTGTTTGAACATAAGCAGTGGTTGCAAGTCTTGTACTGTTGTTATCAGCAGTTTGAGTGGGTGCAGTTGGGTTGCCAGTTAATGCAGGGCTTGCCAGTGGTGCTTTTGAATTAAATTGAGTTTGTATATCCGATGTAGTGCCTGCTAAAAATCCCATTTCAGCAGTAGTTACGCCACCTGCTAAACTAAAAATTAATTGTCCGTTGGCATCATCATAAGTTGGTGCAATACCACTATGATTACTATGACCTGTAAATAAATTTGCAACAGTGTCCTCAATCCCCTCTTGGTTTACTCCAAAGAATGTTGCTAGTTCACTAATGGGTGCTTTCTTGGTATGAGTCGCTGATGTATCAGATATAACAATTTCATCATCATTGGCAATTTGTGCCGATGTCATTGCTACCAATTCACTAATTTTCTTATCAGTCATTTATAATCCCTTGTTTAATCTTTTGTGTTTATTCATTGATGATGTTTTTAATCTTGTTTTGTTTGGGTTGCCTATAGATGTACGCTTTTGAATACGCTCATGAGGCGTAAAACTTTTAATTCTTTTTGCCATTAGCCAGTAATAGGTTCTTCAGTGTTTATTGAAACAGTCCTTGACTCTGCAAGTTTAAGGTTATCGCCATCATTGCCACCGCCTGTAAGCAATATGAAATCACCGCCACCACTACCATCATCATACTTGATACCAAAACCAGATATGTCTGTTCGTCTATCCCTGTATCTTTTGGGTGAGCGTATGTTTTTTCTTTGTGTTAATCTACCGCCTAACATTATCTTATTGCGTCAGCTATATGTAAGTTGCCTGTTGACCCACTTAACGACTTAACCGCTATTTTAGAGCCTACTGGAATTACTAAATATTCAATCGTAAATGCAGGTAAGACTGCACTAGAGTTACTTGCAGTTGGATTAAGTCCTATTTCAATAAGACAATCGCAAGTTGGAATGACTCTGTAGTGATTAAGTGAGTTTGTTAGTTGGGGTGATTGTGCAGATGATGCACCGATTGCTACAGTTTGATTGTTTGCTAAACCAAATGCAGTAGGATAACCATATTTTGCCATTAGAATGTTACTCCAGTTATGAAAGCCAAGCCACTACCTGTTGTTGTTCTGACCGCAACTTTCTCTGTAGGTTTAACACCTAAAAAAAACTCAGTCTTAGCAGGTATGAAAGCATCGTTTGTTGTTGCAGTAGGGTTAGCACCGATTACAAAATGACTATCAACTGTTGTTATAAGTCTGATTGTAAAAATGCCATCGTCTATTGCAGATGATTGTGCTGATGTTGCTGATGTTGTTACTTTTTCAGTAGATATATCTCTGTAGTTCATAAATTCCTCTCTGTGCATAGGGTGGTTGCCCACCCTATGCTAGTTAGATTACGATTATGATAAATCGTATATTCCACCATTACCTGCCTCGTTCTTGGCACATAATGACCACTCAGTAGTTAGTAAATACTGTCTGTTATCGCCAGTCTTTGCTAATTCCTCTACTTTGTATGGTCTTAGTTCTGCCATTTCCCAAAGGCTATGGTCTATAACAAGTGCATCTCTTGACCTCATGTGTCTTGCAGGCACGACATTGTATGTAGAAAAATCGCCTACATAAACATCAACTGCACCCACAATCGTTTTGTCAGGAGTCTGTACTTGCTTAGTAGCACCACCAGTAAATGATGTTGAGATAACCTGTTTATTGGCACTTCCCACATATATCGTGTCAGCCATGCCACCGCTATCCCATACTGATTTACTTACTGCTTTTAGCAATGTTTCAGTCAACGCTCTTAGGTTTCCTGCTGATGCGTCTGTTCTCGTATTAGCACCCTCAAGAGCAGTTGGGTCAGCACCGCCTGTACCTGCACTGGTGTTAGTACCTAACCAACAGTTAATACCTGCTGATACTCTTGCAGTTGTAGCGTTGCCACCATTTTTAGCACCATTTTGAAAAATAGATGTTTCAATATCGTTTTTCAAAACTTTTGCGTTTTTTGCTAAAAGATATGCACTCATCGTTGCAAGTCCTGCCGAGTCCACACTATCCTGTGTACCACTAACCGCAAATGACTTTGCACTGATTTGTGTGTTATTGTTAAGTCTTGTTACATCTGACTGAGCGGTTGCTGAATATACCTCACCCTCAAGCTGAGCATTGTTTGCTACAGGTGATGCGAGTGAGTCCTTTAACCACTCAACCTTTGTAGAAGATGTAGAGACTTTTTTGATACTTGACATAAAAGGAGTCTCAAAAGGTGAGATGTTAGAAATAACATCGCCTAGATTTTCCTTAGTTGTTTTGCCTGAAGTATCAAATGATGTTTTACTGTTTGATAATAAAGCCATCGTTCTTTACCTTTCTAAAGTTAAGTTATTTTTAGTTTTCAAAAATAGACTTTAGAATGTCAGTTGCATCTTCAGTTTTGCCAGATTTTTTTAGCCTTGCCATCTTGTCGTCTGCAATTCGCTTTTGTTTAGCTTCTTTGCTTTGAACAACACCGCCTTTTACAACTTTAGGTGCATTTTGTACCTTTTGTTGCACTAGACTACGCTTGCCTTTTAACTCGTTGAATTTCACCGCCATATCTACAATTTTAAATACTTTGTGATTGGTGATGCCTTTCATTTCTTCTTCAGAAAAACCTTGCTGAGTCAAAAATGACCTCATCTTACCCCTAACTTGCTTTGCAGTGTCAGGGTTACGCATCTCAGGCATTTCAAGTAAAAGTTTTTGGTTTTCACTTGCAATGTATTTTTGCAATTCCTGATTGCGTGCTTCAGTTAGTTTCTGTTGCTCTTGAACCAACGCTTGTTTCTTTTGATTAAGAAAAAATAATTGTCTTTGAGCCTCAGTTGGGTCGGTTTCCATTAACTGAGCGATGTTTTGTTCTTCTAAACCGAGTTGTTGATTGGCAAGAGCGATAGCTTGATTAGCCATATCCATTCGTTGACTTATTTCCTGATTTTTTTTATCAGTTTCATCTCTGAATGACTGACGCTCTATAGATAAACTTTCAGTCTTTCGCCTATAATCTGAATCTCGCTGATACCCTGCAACTAACTCATCTTGATTGACCTCATACTCTACGCCATCTACCTTGACCCTAAAGGTTGGTATAGGTTGAGCATCTTGGGTTTCTTCGATTGCTTGTTGTTCAATATCTGTTTCTTCCTGTTCAGCATGAGATTCAAGGTCAGCGTCAGTTACAACATCGTCAACAAAAGCATCTGGTTGTTCTTCGACTTGACCAGTTGCGTTCTCAGATGTTTCGCTTTCGCTTACCTGCTTAACAGGTTTTACGCTACTCTCGCTTGTTGTTGGCAATGCGGTAATATCTTCACCCTCACCTAACAACCCCACTATTGCCTCAGTAGCTTGCGTGGTACTTAGACTTTCCTCACTCATGAGTTGTCCTTTCATATTCAGCTTTGCATAAGTGCAAAACCGATTCTAGAGTTCCATATCTGGTTGACCCTAAGAATACTTAAAACTTTTTAATATCTTTTAATGTTTGTTTAGCCAGTTTTCCTGTCGTTACATATTCCTCAAGATGTTTCTCAAACTGATTAACAGTGTGATATAACTCATAACACTTACGCCTTGCGTCATCGTCTTGCAATTTTGTGTTAATCATTTCGTTTAAATAGATTTGTTTTAAATCATTAAACGCTTTTTTTAGTCTTTCGTTTTGTAACAGGATTTCTATGTCCTGACCAACCTGCATCTCTTGATGCAGTTTATCTTCATCGTGCATAAATTACTTAGGTAAATTAAATCGTGCTTGCGGTATTGTTTTAGGTAATTCTGTATTAACTTGTTGTTGAGGTTGTACCTCAGGTGCGTCAATACTAAATGATTTCATCATTTCTCTCATTTCTTCTACCGCTAATTTAGTTCTTGATTTTATTTCCTCTTGGTTAATATCTTTGTTGCTTTGTATTTCCATGCTTGTTATGTCAGACTCAAACTTTAATAATGCTTTTTGGAAATCTAACATCATTTTATCTCTTTGAAATTTAAGGTCAGCTTGCTTACGCTGATTTTCACCCTGTATTTGTGCAAGACTAACTTTTTCAAACTCAGTTGGTGGTTTAGGTTGAGGTTGAGGTAATTCTTGCGTTGATGGGTCAAGGAAAAATTGTTCTGCATCTTGCATACCTGCAGTTTCAACCATGCGTTGTAGTGTTGTAAATATTTTATCAAGATTGACTAAAGGATATTCTGGGTTGCCTTGTAGTCTTAGTGCCTGTATTTGACGCTCTAATATATTATTTAAGAAAAGCATCTTTCTATCTTCATTGCCACTACCTAAACCTGATGTAATTGTTATGTTGCATCTATCACGCCACTCATAAGGTTTGTATGCAATAAATTTATTTGTAACCATCACAACATCGTCTTTGTCTTGATGCTTGACAACCACCTCAAATATTTTTCTGCCTAAATCTTTAATACCAGTGTTTGCAAATGTTCTTGCAAAAAACTCAATACGAGATTGTGCTGAGTTCATGACTTGATTAAGACCAGTCGATGTTTGCGAGTTTAGTGCATCTGTATTTAAACCCATTGATGTTTTAGATACACCTGTTCTTTGCTCTTTCAGTTCATCGTAATATTTCAAAATAGGAAATGCGATGTCATTGATTGGTTGAGCAGGCAATGATGATACCGCCTCTTGCGGTGAACCTTTTACTCTTACAATCATGTTAGGTCTGTTTGTTAAAATATCAGATATGTTTGTCAGACTATCGTTTACAATTAATCTGTTGTTTGACAATCCATAGATATTGTCATTGATAGACCGCATGATAAATGATTTTACAGTTTGCACATCTTCAACCATCTCAGCTATTGACCTACCATAAAATCTATGAGGCATAATGATTGGTGTTAAACTAACAAAAGGCATCGTATCGTATGGCTCATCATCAAGCATGATTGCACCATTGTTGCCTGCAACTGTTACTTTGCGTAATTCTGCTTTACCTTTACCCTCATAATCACACTTGACATAACACTCATAGATTTCGACCTCTTGAGTTGCGTAATCTAAATTATTTTTTTGACTGTTTCTGTCAGTGTCATCGTGCCTTGCTTCTTCTTCACTATTGTATTCAGACTCGTATGCACTTGGTATGGTTTCAACTATATCTTTATCAAAACCTAATTCTAATAATTCGCCTCTGGTTTTTCTGCATCGTTGAGCAACAAAGTTTGCAGTGTTTATGCTCTTTGCTCTGCTTTCGATTAAAAATTCCTCTGGTGGTATGCCATCTATTCTAACCTGACCATTTCTAATAGTGCGATGCACAACGATGTCATGTTTTTTTGGAGCAGGAACACTTTGCATCATGCCATTGTCAATCATCATGCCATCAGGTGATTGCATCGGTGGTGATGGTATTTGCATCATACCATCTGCATCAACCTCAATACCCTCAGGTATCATGTCTGTATCTATCGTTTCTGTATGTTCGATAACCTCAACATCGTCATCTGCAACTAACTCAGTAAACTGCTCATCATCAAGGCTTTCGTATTCCTCACGCTCTACCTTGTCTGATTTTTCCCAATATATTTTTAAAAAACCATTTTTTTCAATGAGAGCATCTTTAATCATGTTGTGTAGCAGTACCCAACCCTCATTCTTTTTATAGAAAATATGATTGATGTAATCTGATGCTTGTTTTGCGACCTCTATATCCTCTGCACCTACTGGCTCTGCTCTGAATAACTGATTGCTTGCAGTAAATATTTTCATCAGTTGTGCCATAAGGCTCTCAACTGCATCAGCAGTATCGCTTGATATAACCTGACTACGACCCTCAATCTCGTTACCCATTTCTGAGCCAAGATAATATTCTACTGCTCTTTCACGCTCTTGCGATAATGTACCACCATAATAACTTTCACTGGTGGTAATATGATTACCGATTAAATTTTTCAATTCATCTTCGGTAATTTTTGTATTTTTTCTTCTTGCCATAAATTAAACTATTCCTGCTGAGTTATATTCTAAAGGTTGTGACCAGTCGCTTGTACGCATATTGCCTACCGCTAAACCAGTTCTAAGTGCATCAGCACAATGACTATGCTCATTATGCAAGGGTCTATCCCTGAAAATATTGTGCCTGCTATCGTAAACTTTGGTATAACCTTTTAAATGGTTAATCCCTAATGCACACATTCTCTCATCAAACCAAAAATTATCGAATTGATGTCTTACTTGAGCGATGCCATCTTGTATCGGTATCTTAGGTGCTATATCAATGTTATTGATGCCTAACTCGTTTAGTATTTGAAATCTTGATACACCTAAACTTAAATCTCTCACTTTGATGTCATGAGGCATAACAACTCTTGTTATGTTGTATTGTTTCTTATGTAGTAAGTCAGCTAGATATTGTAAACCCTCACCGCTATATTCTTCATACTCTAAAAACCTGTATTCATGTCTGTTGCGTTGAACATACCATAAACTTGTCATGTCATTGATACCGATGTCTGCATAAACCTCAGTCTCTAGGTCAACATCTTCATCAATTTGTCCAATGCGACCCTCATCGTATGCTTTCTGCACATACGCTCCATAATATGAGCCACTAATGTTTGCACTAAACGAAACCTCAAATTCCTGCTCGTAAGAGTCAAGACCCATAATCTTTTTTGCTTGCTCCAACTCATCGTCTGGTACAACTTTTGTTTCACTGACTGGTAAAAGTAAACCTTGCCACTCTTTACCGCTTTCTTCGCTTATTGCGTGCTGATAAACTTTATAAAAATAATTCTGTAGCTTTGGTGTACCGATAAAAACGCATCTGGTCTTTTCACCATTCAATTCGTTTCTATCAACTAATGCAGGTCTTATAATCTGGTTAAATAATTCCTCATTAACCATTTGTGTTTCATCAATGCAACAAAAGTCAATAGCACGCCCTCTTAGACGCTCACCACCATCATTTGCACCGACCAACTGCATACGACTACCATTTGAAAACTCACAACTGAGTTCAGTTTTGTTAAAAACTACATCAGGTATGTTTTTCGTCATAGTTTGCCAATAATCAAAATGGATTGCTTTACCCATGCTGATTGTTGGAGTCACAATATATCCACGCCAGTTCGGTTTCTTGGTTTTCAATGCCTCTCGTATCATATGCATTGTAAGAGCCAAACTTTTTCCAAATCGCCTATGACAGACCGCTACAACGAAACGATGTTTGTCTATTAAATCGTGTAAGACTTTTTGATAAGGTCTGGGCTTATAGGGTATAATAATTTCTTTTGCCATGTTACCATGCTTTACAACTCCAATACCTAGCGGTTAGTTTACTCAAACCCCCCTTATCGCACCCATGCCTTGCACGAAAACTTTTACGCCTTGATGGAATGTTCTTTTTTATTTTCATATTAGCATCGCCAAATCGTATCATTTTGACTTTGCCATTCTCTCTTGCGAGTACAACAGACTTTTTACCGCCCTTTTTAGAGCGTTTAGGTTTATTATATCCGCTAAATCGCTCACCTCGATAGGTGATAGACATTACTACCGTCTACGAAAAGGGTTATAGCCACTATTCATTAACTGCATAGCTTCTCTTTCAGTAAATTGACCGCCTAGAGTGTTTTTAATGTTTTTCTTAACAAGTTTTCTTAACATTTCTCTTTCAGTCATTTGCTTACCAAACGCCATTGCTTGCAACTGTGCTAGTTCTCTTTCAGTAAATTGGCTCATTTTTTCTTACCTTTTTTCTTAGTTTTTTTCTTATCTTTTCTTTTACTGCCTTTAGCAGTTTTTTTCATTCCTCGCATTTTCTTAACCTTTCATAAGTTTTTCGTTTTAAGACTGTTGCCTCGTAATAATCTTTTGACCAGTGTTTGTAAAACCCCTGCTTTTTCAGAATATCACTAGCACTTTCAAGTTTTTCGTATGATTGTATTAAAATCATAAGAAACTCATTATCTGACTGCCAGTCAGTATTTTCTAAGAAATCTACACTCTCAATATCGGTATGAGGGTGAGATGCCATTAAATAAACATCTTTGGGTACAAAGACATGATTGAGGGCATGAACATAATCATCAACCTCATCTGATGTAACCTCTAAGTCAGGGCAAGCAATAATACAAATATCCTTGCCATTTTCATGAAACCTATTGCACTCTACAATTATGTTTCTTATTAAATCCTCGCCATCGTCAACCACCAAAATTTTAATTTTATCGTTTTTTCTGGCGGTTTTTGCATAAGGGCAAACTGGTTTATTGCCAAGCAAAGGGTTAGGGTGTTCAAGAAAGTCCTTTGACCAAGACAAAATATCCTGCTCAATAGTTCGCATCTACTTATTCTTTTTTCTTTTACGCTTTGCCTTGTTTTTTTTACTGTTTGGAAACCCTGCTTGCATATCTTTGTATGCTTTAGCTGAAATTGTACTTTTTTTCTTTGAGCGAGATTTGTTTAAGCGTTTCCTCCGATTAATATTTTCGTATAGGCTCATATTTTACCTCTTTTTTAGTGAATTGTTTTAGATTTATTTTGTACTGTTATTTTGTCAGACAAATTTTTACGAAATAAAATCAATTTTTTATTTCTAAGGGTGTTATCAAGCAGGTCAGCAAATTCCTGACGCTCAATATCAGATACAAACCCCCCTACTGACAGGATTACTAGGTCAGCATCATCATCGACCAGTATATTGAATAGATAATCATTGCGTGAAAACATATAAAAAACCTCTCAGTGTGTATGGCAAGTACCTAATGGCAATGACAGACACATAAAAAAAAATATGGGGGGGTCTAAAATCCAAACCCCACCTTAGAATCATTCTAAAGTAGAAAAATGGCTTAAATCTGCCATAAAATATGTATAGAAATTATAAATAAATAAATTAATAAAATAAAAGACCTGCACTAAATCTTTTATGCCTTGTAATAGAGCCAAATATTGTACTGCTTTGGCAAATTTGACTCAATGTTTGTACCAAATCTTGTAAAAAATGTCAGAAAACTGCCAAATATTGTAAAGTGTTGCAAAAATATCACATTTTCTTACGAGGAGTCTGGTCTATTTTTGTTTGCGTCAGCGTAGGTTTACAAGTTAAGTAGTTGATATTATTGATTACTACTCTTGCCATTT
>MDTC01256480.1_pt1 | contig 12973 bp, 12 predicted proteins | sample 811181 | NCBI WGS metagenome assembly MDTC01 (sample SAMN05326644, study PRJNA326480) | marine metagenome | isolation source: seawater | place: Pacific Ocean: North | collected 2011 | reverse complement strand
GGCGACGGCCACCGCCCCGCCCAGGGCGAGCAGGTAGACGAAGAGCAGCACCCCGTGGGCCCAGCCGACCCAGCCCTGCCCGCCGTCGATCTCGATGTCCGCGCCATACTTGAGGGGCATGAAGACGAAGAGCAGCACCAGGAGCGAGGTGCCCTCGGCGCGGGCGACCCAGGCGAACCAGCGGGTGACGGCGTGCTTGGACACGTCGGCGTCGGTGTTGTGAGCGGGAAGGAGCAGGCCGGCGAGCAGGGCGGCGACCGCAGCGATCGCGGCGGGCAGCACCGCGCCGAGCACGAGCTGGGCGGTGGGATCGGTCCGGGCAGTCATGACGCCGATGGCCGCGGTCAGGCCACCGACCACGAGTGCAGTCGGCACGACCCGGTTGCGGAGCAGCCCGCCCAGCGCCCCTCCAGCGAGCGCCGCCAGGCTGCCCAGGATGGCGCCCAGCACGTGGGTGTCCCAGATGTGCCCGCCTGCGATCTTGAGCAGGCCGTAGCCCGCCATCCAGGTCACCAGGAGGCCGATCGTGCCCAGCCCGAGGCCCCCGAGGAAGCGCGTGCGGGGCTCGCGGGAGGCCAGGGCGACGGCGAGCCCGCCGCCGAACAGCGCGATGCCGAGCCACTTCACGAAGCGGAGCACGAGCCAGGTCGTGAGCACGGAGCCTCCGGGGAAGCCTGTGCCTTATGGCCCGCCGACCATCGAACGAGGCAGCGTGGGGTTGCGGCGCTATGGTGGGGGTGGGCACGGGGAGCGTCGCCGCCCGAGGCGATGAGGAGGAGACATGGTGAACCACGACGTCCGACGGGTCTTCGCCGGTACGCTGCTGCTGTTGGCGAGCGCGTGTACGGCGGTGGGGAGCGAAGAGGCAGGGAACGAAGAGCAGGCCCGGGTCCAGCAGGCCCAGGACACCTGGGCCCAGCTGGTGACCGAACGCGGTGACACCTACACCTGGGAGCTTCGCCACGAGCGGTACAACGGGACCGACATCGTGACCACCGAGGTAGTCGATGGCGCGGCGGTGACCCAGCACATCGAGACCCAGGACGAGTTCGGTGGGGACGGCCCGACCGAGCAGACGCTGGAGGGCGACGACATGTGGGGTCCGACCACAGTCGATCGGTGGCAGCAGCTGTGTGCCGAAGAGCTCGCCGAGGCCAGCTCGGCCGCGACGGTCTACCTGGAGCTCAATGGTGAAGGACTCATCCGACGCTGTGAGGTCCAGGAGCCCGAGGTGGAGTACGACTCCTTCGCGGAGATGACCGCAGTGACGTTCACCAACTGAGCGCCTTCAACGCCCAGAACTCACCACCCCGCACTGCCGGGTCCGCCGTAGGCCCCGATGTCCGACCGGGTCCCGTCCGCGTCCGTGATGGCCGAGTCGCCGACGTCGATGAGGCTCGACCCGGACGCCAGGGTGAGGGTCCAGGTGGTCGAGGCGCCTGACGTGCTGGTGTAGCCGGGCGCCTTGTTGATGAAGCCGCTGGACGAGGCGGATCCCGCGAACGCCGAGGAGACGCTGTCGTAGTTGCAGGCGCTGGTCGTGAGCCGGCCGCCGAAGTCCATGGCGATGACGCCCCCAGACAGCGTGCCGGACGAGGCGGACAGGGAGCTGACGTCCGTGTTGGTCAGCGTCAGGGACGCGTCGTAGTCCACGTTGAACGCCCCGCCGGTGGTCTTCGCCGAGCTGCCCGTGCTGACCGTGGTGCCGGTGAGGCTGGCGTTGGTGATCGTGACCGAGGCCGTGCTGTACAGGTCCACCAGCGCGCCGCGCGTGTCGTTGGTCGACGTGATGGAGCTTCCGGCGATGATCAGGTTGGTCACCTTGAGGCGGGCGCGGTGATGGATCACGCCGCCGAACACGTTGTCCGTCGCCGTGACGGTGGTCCCGCGGATGTCGACGTGGGTGAAGGTGTCGCCGAGCCCGTCGGTGTCTGCCTGGGCGAAGATCCCGCCGACCACGTCGGGGCCATCGATGGTGTTGTCGAAGAAGTCGACGTGGTCCAGGGTCGCGTTGTCGTAGTAGCCGACCTCGATCATGCCGCCGGACACGTGCAGGCCGCTATCGACGCTGTTGTTCTCGAACACGGAGTCCGAGATGCTCACCGGTCCCGAGCTCGACGACCAGATCAACCCGCCGGTGATGCTCGACGCGGTGGAGACCGACACGTCGCTGAAGGTGGCGTCCGAGAGGGTCAGCGGAGTCTCATCCGCCCGCCACACGCCTCCCTTCACGAACTTGGCAGACTTGACGCTGACCGTGTCGACCGTGAGATTCGTGACCTTGGACGTCGCTCCGACCTCAGCGACCATCACACTGCTGCCGTTGTGGAGGTCGAAGGCGAGATCCTGCAGGGTCAAGCCGTCGATGGTGTACGTCTCCGCCCGGGCGACGAGGCCGTCCATCTGCATGCGCACCGTCGGCGTCGAGGTGACCTCGGGCAGGGAGATGTCGATGTCCTTGATCGTGACGTCGTCCAGCTGCACCCCGATGTACTCGGCGTTGATGACTCCGCCGTAGATGAAGGAGGTGATGCCGCTGGTCGTGCCTGTGGTGGTCACGGCCCAGTCGACGGCGGAGATCTCGACCGTGTCCAGCTGCAGGGATGTCCTGGAGTCGGCCCGGATCACGCCGCCATAGCCGACCAGATGGCGGGTGGTGCAGGTCGAGCCGGGCGCGGAGAGCTGGACCAGCACGTCGTCGATGGTCCCGTTCTTCAGCACCAGGTCGCCGCCGCCGGTCACGTACGCAAACCCGCCACGCACGGTCGGTGTGCAGGTGTCGGCGCTGGTGGTCAGCCCGGAGACGGTGAGTCCGTCCACGGTCAGCTCCGAGCCGGTGAGGTACAGGCCCGTGCCGGAGCAGGCCCCACTCTCGCAAGAGAGCGCCTCGAAGCTGACATCTTCCCAGGAAAGCGCGGACGGCGCCCCCGACACCCACGCGCCCACGCCGGCGCAGGAGGATGAGCTGCAGGTGTTGCCGTCAAGGACCACGTCGTCGAGCGCCAGGTAGCTGTCGAGCACGTAGAGCCCGGCCCCCTGCGTGGCATCACCGCCGGTCAGGGTCAGCCCCTCGAGCGCGGTGTCGGCGGTCTGCTTGCCGGTCACCTTCACCACCGACGCGGCTCCCCCGCCATCGACGAGGGTCAGAGCCGAGCCCGAGACCCCGTGCAGGGTCACCTCCACGGTCTTGAGGTCGAGGTTCTCCTTGTAGGTCCCCGCCGCGATGCACACGACGTCGCCGTCCGACGCGGCGTTGATGGCCGCCTGGATGGTCGCGTGGTCGGTGGGAACCCGCAGGCCCCAGCGCCGGGGTGCACATCGCCGCTGGTGTCGTCGCAGTCGCGGTCATCGGTCACGTAGCCGGCGATGGCGCTGCAGCTGGACACGGACACATCCGCGTCGCCGAAGCCGTCGCCGTCCGTATCGGCGAACCAGAGCTCCCCATCCACCGCAGCCTCGTCCACGTCTCCGTCGCAGTCGTCGTCCTGCTCGTTGCACAGCTCGTCCGCGCCGGGGTGGACGGCTGCATTGTCGTCGTCGCAGTCCGTCCCGCCGTCCGCCTCCGACGCATAGCCGTCGCCGTCGAGATCGATGGCTTCGATACCGGTGTCGGTGTCGATGCCGCCGGTGTCCCCGGTCTCCGAGGTGCCGTCGTCACAGCCGGACACAAGCAGGATCAGCGTGGCGATCAGCCAGGGCGCGCGCATCGAGGACCTCGCGGGGGAGCAACCTTGTCGGCACGCGGCCATGCCATCGAAGAAGAATGTCGTCGCCCCCCGCGGCCCGGCCCCTAGAACTGCGCGCCGACCGTCAGCTGCACCAGCGGGTCGATGGTCTCGGGCTGGTCGAGCACGTCCCAGTTCTCGGAGCCGGCGCGGGCCTTGACCACGGCGCTGCGGGCGCGGTGGTGGAAGCCGAGCATGAGGCCGACGCGGAGGTTGTCGACGGAGAAGGCCGCGTCTCCCCAGGCGCGGGTCTCGCGGCCCAGCAGGCCGGTCGGTGCGAAGGTCTGGTCGTCGACGGTCAGCGCCCAGGCACGGTCGTCGGGATCGGACAGCTGACCGCCCGAGGCGAAGGCCGGGGCGGCGATGGACGCGCCGAAGCGCAGGTCGAGCAGCGGGTCCCCCACCTCCTCGCCAAAGGGCATGGCCACGCCGAAGTCGCCGGTGAGACCCAGGCGGCCGGATGCCGTGTAGTCGGGCGCCCAGCCGATGGGTGCGAGCCGGTCCATGGCGCCCGCGTTGCCCTCGACGACCAGGAGGGGGCCGACCCGACCGCGCAGGCCCGCCTCGCGGGAGGTGGCACCCCAGGAGGCCTGCGCGGAGATCCGGGAACGCAGGTCGGTGTAGGCGAGGCGGTCGGGCACGTCGGAGCCGGCATCCGCGGTCTCGCGCATGAAGGCCTCGACCTCCTCCGGAGGCAGCCGGTTGAACTGCAGGTCGCCGCGCAGCTCCAGGTCCGGCACCAGGATCCGGGAGTCGAGCGGGATGGCCGTGCCTGCGCCCACGCCAAACGAGATGGGAATCCGGGCGTCGGCGTCGGAGCTCGCCCGCAGGTCGACCGTCGAGACGACCTCGTCCTCACCGGGAAGACCGGCGAGCGCGGGCACAGGAAGCAGGGCGAGCAGCAGCAGGCGCATGACGACTCCAGGAGCGGTGGACGCACGCCAGGCCCAAGGTATTCGACCCGCATGTCTCTCGCCTTCGTCCGTCAGGCCCTCGCCCATCCCAAGGACATCGGCTCCGTGTGGCCGTCGTCCCCCGCCCTCGCGCGGCAGATGCTGGCTGAAGCAGCCTTGCAACCTGGTGATCGCGTGGTCGAGCTGGGCGCGGGCACCGGTCCGTTCACCCGCCTGCTGGACGCCCACGACGGCCCGGTCCTGGCGCTGGAGCCGGTCGCCGAGCTGGCCGTGATCGCCCGGCAGGCCGCCCCCCGCGTCGAGGTGGTCGAGGCCCTCGCCCACCAGCTCCCAGACCTCCTCGCCGAGCGCGACTGGCCCCACGCCGACGCCATCCTCTCCGGCCTGCCCTTCGCCGTCTGGGAGCCCGAGCGCCAGGACGCCGTGCTGGACGCCGTGCTCGCAACGCTGAAGCCGGGAGGCCGCTTCGTGACCTTCACCTACGCCCACAGCCGGGTGCTGCCGGCGGCCAGGAGGCTGGCGAAGACGCTGCGCGAGCGCTTCGGGCCGCTGCAGGTGTCGCCGGTCGTGTGGGCGTGTGTGCCGCCTTGTGTGGTGTATCGGCTGGAGCGGTAGGGCGATCGGGATCGGGGCATTCGCCGCCCTCGATGTCGAATGTGCGGACGTCGGCTCTCACCACGGAGAAGCAGAGGTCCGGAGGTCTGACGGAGGGCGGCCCGGCATGTCGGAGCGTGAGGTGCTGAAGCCCGTAGTCCATGCGCTTGTGCGGTCCATTCCTGCCAGGCAGTCGTCCTCTTCTTGATCGGCAGAGACGACCAGACTCGCTGCCCCCCGGACGATCGGGTCCTCAAGACCCGTTCGCGTTCAGGACCGTCTCCGCCGAGACCACTCCCACCTCCGTCAATTCTCCGGAGCTCAGCTCCTCCGTGTTGAAGACCGCCGTCCGCGCCACCAGAGCCGCCTCGGTGGTGAAAGCAGACGTACGAACCCGTCTGTGAACACTCTTCAGCCAAGGCGCCTGGACCTGGCGTCGTACGAAGCCTCGACCCCGCAGCCCACTCCTTCTCTCAGGTCCCGCACTCCAAGCTGATGCTGAACGCACCCTCCGCATCATCCCCGCCCTCGACGAGGAAGTAGTAGACCTCGCCCTTGTCCACCGTCATGTTGACGATGTTGCGGGTGCCGGCCTCGCGGTTGAACGGGTTGGCAGAGTCGCAGAAGCGGGCGGTGCCGGTGGGGCACTTGTTGAGGTTGCCGGCCATCTTCGTGAAGGTCAGGTCGGCGCAGGGGGAGTCGAAGTAGGCGGTGACCCGCTGGCGCTCCTCGCCGGCCTGGAAGCGCGGCGACTTGTCGGCGACGAACATGTAGACGCGCTCGTCTCCGCCGTTGTGGTTGCGGGTGCCGGGCCAGCAGGTGTTCTTCTCGTAGAAGCGGGTGTTGTAGAGGTTCACGCCGCCGCGGGTGTGGCCGACCACGGTCTCGCCGCACTTGATCTCGGCGGTGACGCAGTCGGGGCCGTTGACCGGGCCACCGTCGGACAGGGAGCCACACTGGGCCAGGGTCACCCCGGGGTCGGGGCCACCGCCGCCGGCGACCTTGCGGAAGAAGCCGGACGCGCCGCCAGAGTTCTGGGCAGGCTTGGAGCCGACCGCGACGGGGCCACCGCCTCCGCCGCCGCCGCCGCCGCCGTTGGACGTGGTGCCCCCGCCACCGCCGCCGCCACCGCCGTCGCCACCGCCATCACTGCTGCCGCCACCGCCATCGCTGGTAGCGTCGTGGATGGCCTGACGGACAGCGTCGCAGCCTGCCGTCATGGACAGGGCGAGCAGGAGTGGAAACAGGTAGCGCATCAGGACCTCCGAACGGGCCGCGAGGCTACCACCCACCCTCGCCCGGACAAGGGGTCCATCCCAGATTTGCGTCAGCGGCGGTAGCGACCCGCTGCCGGTGGGCCTTCCCGGAGTGCGCGACCGGTCGCGACGAGGCGCTCCAGCACGCTCCAGACCTCGACCGGGTCCGCGCCGAGCGCCTCGGCGAGCTGGGCGACCGTCCGGGACTCGCCGGTGGTCAGGGCCTCCCGCAGGCGGCGGGACAGGTCGAGCACGTCGGCCGCAGCGCGCTTGCCCGCCTCGACCCCGGGCTGGTGGTAGGCGTTGATGTCGACCAGGCTGGCGTACAGGCCCACCGCCCGCTCGAACAGGGCGATCAACGCGCCGATCTGGCGTGCGTCCAGCCGGGGCAGGGTGAGGGTCAGGCACGGGCGCTGCTCCTCGACCAGCGCGCGCCTCGTGCCCAGCAGGAAGCCTTGCAGGGTGTCGCCGGCGGACGCGCCGGGCAGGACCTCGAGCGGGGAGCCGCGCCCGTCGTCCAGGACCTGCACGAACACGACGAAGGCGTCGCGGCGCCCATCGCGGAGCTGCTGCACGTACGCGTGCTGGTCGGTGCTGCCCTTGTTCCCGTACACGGTCAGCCCCTGGTCGACCGTGTTGCCCGACCGATCCAGGCGCTTGCCCAGCGACTCCATGACCAGCTGCTGGAGGTAGCGCGCCATGAGGCCCAGGCGGTCCCGGTACGGCAGCACGACCATGTTCTTGTCGCCGCGGCCCTCGCCCAGCACGTGCCACGCCCCGGCCAGCAGGGCGGCGGGGTTGGCGCGCCAGTCGGGCGCACGGGTCCAGGTGTCCATCTCCCGGGCGCCCTCGAGCAGCGGACCGGTTGGCACCCCGGCGAGCTCGGCCGGCAGGAGCCCGACCGCGCTGGTCACGCTGAACCGTCCGCCGACCCAGTCCCACACCGGAAAGGTCATCAACCAGCCCTCGTCCACGGCGATCCGGTCGAGCTTGCTGTCCGCCACCGTGATCGCGACCGCCCGCGGGGCGAGCTCGTGGCCGCGCTGGGCCAGGGCCTCCCGCACGAGCGCGAGCCCGTTGTTGGTCTCGACCGTGCCGCCGGACTTCGACACCACCACCACGAGGCAGTGGGCGAGGTCGTCTCCCAGGGCGCCGAGCAGCTTGCCGATGCCGTCTGCATCGGTGTTGTCGACGAAGTGCAGACTCAGCGCCCGGCGCGGACCGTCCAGATCGGCGTCCGGGGAGAGGGCCTCGTCCAGCAGCATCGGGCCCAGGGCGCTGCCGCCGATCCCGATGTGCACGACGTCGGTGAAGGGCAGGCCGTCGGGCGCCGCGATCTGGCCCCGGCGCACCTTGGCGGCGAAGGCCTGCACCGCCTCGACGGTCTCGCCGATGGCGCGCGCCTGGCCCATGGTCGGCGCGTCGTCGGGGGCCCGCAGCCAGGTGTGACCGACCTGGCGGTCCTCGTCGACGTTGACGTGCTCGCCGGACTCCTGGCGCTCCAGGTCCGCGAACGCCCGCTCCCACGGCAGGGCGTCGAGGGCGTCGGGTTCGAGTCCCGCGGTGGTGGCGTCGAGCCACCAGGCCTCGAGGGGGTGCGCAGCGATCAGCTCGGGCGGCCAGGTCACGGGACCTCCAGGGTGGCAACGCTAACCACGTCGGTCGAGCCTGCGATCGGGAGGCACCGAATCGGTCCGGGTGGTTAGGTGCCCCGGTCTCGCCGATCGGAGTTCTCATGGACAGGGATGAAGCCCTGGAGTTGTTGCGCTCTCAACATGCTTTTCCCGGGCCCTACCGCTTCCGGGCGGTCGTGCGGGCCGGGGAGTCGGCCGGCGTGGTCACGGCCGTCTCCGCGGCGACCGAGCAGGTGACCGACGTGGAGGAGGCGCCCAGCCGCAAGGGCACCTACGTCAGCCTGCGGGTCACCGCCCGGGTCCGCACCGCCGAGGAGGTCCTCGACGTCTACGAGGTCCTCGGCCGCCTCGAGCAGGTGATCACCACCATCTGAGCGCCTGCGACCGACTGCGCTACCGACTGCGCTACCGACTGCGGATCCGCCGCGCCTTGCGCCCCGGGGTGCCCAGCCGCACCGCGCCCACCGCCCACAGGTAGTCCTCGACCGTCCGCGGATCGGCCAGGTGCACCGCCTGCTCCAGACGCAGCAGCGGCGTGTTCCCGGCGCCGTAGATCGCCCACTCCGCGCCGACCTGGCGGTAGTAGAAGCGCTCCCCGCGGACCTCCCAGGTCCACAGGCGATCCGTCCGCGGCCCCGCCGGCGACCCCTCCTTCGCCACCTGCAGCTCGCGTGTGGTGGGCCGCTGCTCCATGCGCATGAGCAGCGGGCTCATCCACGCGCGCTCGGGATCGACGTCCAGCTGACGGAAGAAGAGCTCCGGGCCGAACACGCCGCGGCCGCCCGCCTCCGCGCCGAGATCGACCACCCCGGTGAGCCAGCGACCAGGGGAGCGCCGCCGCGCCGTCGTGACGACCGCATCGCCCGGCACCGCCTGAGGGTGTAGGAACAACGCCCTGTATCGGCCACCACACTCCAGCGTTGCGTACAGCGCGGGCAGACCCGCCACGCACTGCCGGTGCAGCAGCTCCAGCGTCGGCTGGTCGAGCCGGTCGGAGACCTGCACCCGCACCTCGCGGATGACGTCGCCATTGGTGTCGTGGACAAACAGCCCGCACTCGGGCACAGGACCCCCTGCGTGGGGCCGGACGCTACCACGGGGATGCACCATCGGTCGGTAGGAACGGGTCACGCGTCCTCGGAGCGGAGCGTCTCGAGCCGTGCCTCGGCCTCGTCCGCCCCGTGATGGACCGCCAGGGCGAGCTCGGCCATGGCCGCGCCCCGGGCGTAGTTGTGGTCGCCGGCGGTGCCGTAGGAGAGGTCCCAGCCGAAGTACGACTCCTCGAGCGCGTCCTTGAGGAAGCGCGCGGCCAGCTCCAGGCTGATCCGCTCGATGCCGGGCACGACGCTGCGCCACTCGGCCCGGGTGAGCGGGAGCCCGCGGGTCGCGCGCACGTAGCCGCGCATCGACGCCTCGAAGAGGTCGACGTCGAAGCGCGGGGTGGGGTCGTCCTCGGTGGTGGGGTTGCACCAGCTGCGCAGCGCGTCGCCCAGCTCGGCGTCCAGCGTGCCGTACTGCAGGGTGTCGAGATCGATGAGCGCCACCGCGTCGTCCCCGGTGAAGCGCACGTTCGAGATCTTCGGATCGCCGTGGATGATCCGCTGGGGCAGGTCCGTCGGCCCGTCCCACAGCTGCCACTGATCCCAGACCTGATCGGCGATCAACCCCACCTTTCGCCGCAGGCGGTGGTTGCGGTGGGTGACCAGCACGGACTGCAGGCCGGTCATGTGGCGCACGGTGTCGTGGATGCCCAGGCGCTGGAAGTGGAAGCGGTGGTCGAGGTCGAACAGGGCGGCGTGGAAGCGACCCAGCAGGAAGCCCGCGCTCTCGACCTGGCGGGGGTCGGTCACCTGGTCGAGGCTGTACTCGCCGACCCAGGACAGGCAGCGCCACACGCCACCTTCGACGTCGGTGTGCCACAGGCCCCCATCGCGGGTCCGGAGCAGGCGGGGGGTCTGCCGGCCGCGCAGGGCCAGACGCTCGGTGATGGCGTCGATGTCGAAGTGGACTTCGGGGTCGAAGATGTGGGTGTTGAGCTTCTGCAGCACCGCGACCGGCTCCTCGCCGACCATCACGCCCCAGGTCTCGTTGATCAGGCCGCCGACCTCCACCATCCCGGCGACGGGCTCCTCGTCCCAGTCCCAGGCGGACAGCGGGTCCAGCTCCTCGATCGTCCTCGCCATGTCGGTGCCTCCGAGCCCGCCGTGTATCGCAGACGGAGGGGCGGACCGCAACCGTCGCACCGCTTGCCCGCCTGAAAGCCCATCACTCGGGGGCGGCGCTCACTCGACGACGGTGTTGGCGATCGGCACGTACTCGCGGCAGGGCTGCCCGCGCAGGGCGGTACAGTCGGGCAGCGCCTCGGGCACGTCGAGGCCGGACAGGGTCGAGATCCGCAGCGCGGTCGGGTGGTCGCCGCCACGGCCGAGGTGGAAGGTGGGCGGCGTGTCGTAGGGCGGGGCCTCGAACAGCCAGGTGCCGTGGTCGCGGCCGGGTGCGCTGACGGTCATGCGCAGGCGGCTGCCCTGGCGGACCGGGTGGGCGAACGAATGGATCGCGACGTCTGCCCGGACGAACTCGCCGAGCGGCACCGCCTCGAAGTCCGCGGCGGCGTAGCTGCGGTCGACGCGGAGATCATCCAGCACGGTGGCCTTGCGGTGTCCCAGCCGCAGCCAGCCCGACTGAATGAGGACCTCGTTGCCGTCGGGGCGGACCTCGGTGAGCGTGACCTGTACGTGGACCTCGCTCTCCTCCTCGGTGCGGACCCACAGCTCGGCGACCGCGGGGCCGGCGAGCACGGTGGTCTGCTGGAACGGCGGGGTCAGGTAGGAGACCGCGTCGCCCTCGGCGAAGCGGGTCCAGTCGATGTCCCACTGCCGGGGCATGAGCTCGTAGCCGCGGGGGCCGAAGAAGTCCTCGTCGCCGGCGTCGGGGTCGAAGCGCCAGGCGTCCACCCCCGAGGCGCCCACCGAGTCGGCGAGGGTGCCGTCGGCGTCGGCCCAGAACTCGACGCGCTGCTCCGCGCCCGCGGGGGGCCAGGTGGAGAAGTCGGCCTCGAAGTTGGCTCCCGGGGCACCGATGGCCTCGGAGCCCGCGCCGTTCTCGAAGAGCACGGTGACGTCGGGCTCGGCCAGGTAGTCGGAGAGGGCCGCGTCGTATTCCATGCCTTCGAAGCGATCATCGGGGAAGCGGTACCCCTCCATCTGGAACTGCTTGCCAAACTCGCCGCCGCCGAACAGCTTGATGCCGGGGTGCAGCTCGGGCACGCGCTCGGCCAGATGGAACTCGAGGAACTCGTTCCAGCGGAACACGGCGTCGGGAGCGTAGCCGTCGGGGTGGCGGCCGTTGGCGAGCAGGAACTTCACGTCCGCGCTGCTCTCGAAGTGGTCGACCATGCCGCCGAACAGGCTGCCGGTCTGCTCGTCCTGCCACTGCCCCCCAAGGAACACCGGCGCCTCGATGCCGCGGACGAGCTCGCGCAGGTCGCGATCGTCGCTGTGGTCCGGCCGCATCTCCAGCGAGCGCAGGAAGCTCTCGAAGTCGATGTTCTGCGAGGACAGCTTCAGGTTGTCCTCACAGGTGGTGTCGCCGCCCTCGATGCGTGCGGTCACCCAGTCCGTGCCACCCGCCTTGCTGTCGGACTCGCGCTGCTCGACCCACTGGCGGGTGAAGCCCTTGTTGTAGATGCCGCCCGGCCACTGCATCTCCCACGCGTCCGCGATGACGGACAGAGGCACGATGGCACCCAGGGACGGCGGGTTGGTCGAGGCGACGTAGAGCTGGGAGATCCCTGGATACGACAGGCCGACCATGCCCACCCGGTTGTTCAGCACCCAGTCCTGGCGGGCGACGATCTCGATGATGTCGTAGCCGTCAGCGTGCTGGGCCCGGTTGAACACGTCGAACACGCCGCCGGAGCAGCCCGAGCCACGCATGTTGACCGACACGGTGGCGAAGCCCATGGCGTTGGCGATGAAGGTGCCGTTGTCGGGGTTGTTGGGGTTGGACGGGGAATAGCCCGAGTATTCGACCACCGTGGGCCAGGGGCCGTCGCCGTAGAGCCGGGAGTCGGGGAAGCGGACCATGGCGGACAGCAGCACGCCGTCGCGCATCTCCAGGTACTGGAAGCCGCGCTCGGTGTTCTCCGGGGGGTCGCCGAGGGGGGAGAACTCGATGCCGACCAGCTCCTGGCTGTCGTAGAGGCCGTCGGGCGCGGGAGAGTCGACGGAGAGCACCTCGAACCAGCCGGACCGCTCCGCGGGATCGACGTCCTCGGAGCGGATCTCGTACTCGCCGGGCAGGAGCACGTCCCCGTCCGGGAAGGCGAAGAGCGCGCCCTCACCCGTCTCGATGACCGCGTGAGCGGGGGGCACGTAGGCGAAGTGGGCCTGGCCCTGCGCATCGGCGACCAGGGTGACGAGCGCCTCGTCGTCCCGGTTGTAGAGGGTGTAGGAGGCGCCGGGCACCCCATCGAGCACGGTCGCGGTCTCCACGCCGGGCCGGACGGTGAAGTCCGGCTCGAACGGAGCGCAGCCCCAGGCTGCAAGGACGAGAACCAGGGCGGCGACTGGGCGTTGCATGCGGTCTCCGAGCGAGGGGCTTCCGAGCGGCCCACGGCCTCTAACAAGTGTTCGGAGATCCTGCTTCGATGGGTTGCGGGGGTGGATCGGGGGGAGGGGTCTGGCGCGATGTCGCGTCGCTGCGAGCGGGGAGGGGTCTCACGGGGAGTCGCGTCGCTTCGAGCGGGGGAGTGGAGGCTCGGTCTCCAGTCTCCAGTCTCCAGTCTCCAGTCCTGCAGCGCATCTGCGGGTCGCGGCCGGGTCGGTGCTGGGCGCGACGAAGAGCGGATC
>MDTC01243318.1_pt1 | contig 12974 bp, 15 predicted proteins | sample 811181 | NCBI WGS metagenome assembly MDTC01 (sample SAMN05326644, study PRJNA326480) | marine metagenome | isolation source: seawater | place: Pacific Ocean: North | collected 2011 | reverse complement strand
TTATTATTTTTTAGTTTGATTTGTATTTCTTTATATGGTTTATAATTTCCTTTGAAACAATATCGAATGAATCTTGAATCAACCAATGAGAAGAGTCTATTTTTTTTAGTCTATAGGGAGCTTTTATAAATTTTTTCGTTTCGTCAACACCTTTTTCAGCAATTGCTAAATCACTTGTGCCATATATCATTAAAGTAGGTACAAAAATATCACCAATCTTTTTTGAACCTCTTAATTTAATGGCTCTATACCAGTTAAGAGCACTTTTTAATGCATTTTTTTGACTAAAAACCTTAATATAGTTTTTAATTTCATTTTCATCACTACTTGACAATAACTTTTTTAAATTCCTATAATTAAATAATTTAAAATAGAGCTCAGGTAAATATTTTATTTTGAATAAATTTATATAATAACTTTTTTTAATTTGAATTTCGTTATTATTGATTGCACTAGAAAAAGCATCCATATGTGGTACTGAAAGAGCTGAATAGCTTATTACTCTTTTTCTTTGAGATGCTGTAATTGTCCAACCTACTGCTGAACCCCAATCATGACCAACAAGATGAAATTTATTTAAACCAAAAATATCAACTATGTCAACTACATCCTTAGAAAGATTATTTACTCTATAATCTTCAATCTTTGGAGGTCTTGCTCCTTCGCTATAACCTCTTTGGTCAGGAGCTATAACCTTAAATCCTTCTCTACTTAGGACTTCTATTAAATTTTTCCACATCCTAGAAGTTTCAGGAAAACCATGAAGTAAAACAACTGTTTCACCATTATTTTCAATTCCTCCCACTCTACAAGTAAACACAAGCTTATCATTCACAAAAACATCTGCAAAGTTTTCTCCTTCCTTTTCATAATATGAAATGTTCTTAGCAATCATTTTTTCACATATAAATTAAAACAAAAACACGGAAAAATGTTTTCAAGGCAATTTATTTTTTTTAGTCTTTATTAATTTAAATTATTTAAAAGGAGCTTTACCGTATATAAATTTCATGTCTGGAAGTTCGGTAGAATAATAATGAACCCATATATAAATGTGCTGAAATAAAGCAGCTAATAATGCAGCTTTTGATTGAAAAAAAAACCCAGGTATCCAAAGTAATAAAAAAACATATTTATACATTCCATTAGAAGTGTATTTAAAGATACCTTTTTTTACAAAAGGTTTATTTTTATATTTTTCAGGATCAAAATGATCATATCCAAATGCATTATTTATTCCAAAGTATTTGAAAACTGAGTATTGTCCATAAACTCCAAGTATAAGAAAAATTATACAAATCAAATAAGATAGATTATTTCCTATTTTAATTGTCATTGAATTAGAAATTGATAAAATAATTATTAAAATTGGTCTTAAAAGAATAAGTATAGTGAATCCAATTTTATAAAATTTAAAAGCATTTTTTTTAAAAATTTGACTTAAACCATTGTAAAATAATTCGTATCTCCAACAAATAAGAACATAAACTTGATGAGCGATTGCAAAAATGATGCTTAAGTATAACCATAATTCAGTATTTATAGTCCATAAAGTTCCATAGAGAATATTCTCATCATTTTTAATTAAAAAATTAACTATAATTAATAAAAAAAGTAACGAAAGTAAATGTAATAGTTGATTATTTAATATTTTCATTCAATTCAAAATTAAAATTCATCTTAAGTTAGTATTATAATTATTAAAGTTTTATTCTTTTTGAAGAAAAATGGTCAATCTTGGTATTAAATTCTTCTATAATTTCTTTGATAATATCTGAAGCAGAAATAATTTTATCAATATGAGAGGCTACTTGGCCAATTTCTAGTTCGCCTTCATTTAAATCTCCTTCAAAAATACCTTTTTTGGATCTTCCTTTACCTAAATGTTTAGATAATGCTTCTATTGAAGCTCCACTTTTATATAGTTCAGATATTTCATTATAGAATTTATTTTTCATCATCCTAACTGGAGCTAGCTCTTTTAATGTTAATATAGTACTACCTTGCTTAGCACTTACAACTGCCTGTTTAAAATTAATATGTGATGAAGCTTCAGTTGAAGTAACAAATCTTGACCCTATTTGAACACCATCAGCTCCCAAACAGATTGCTGCAGCCATAGATGATCCTGAAGCAATTCCCCCAGCAGCAATTAATGGTAAATTAGTTTCCTTTTTAATTAAAGGGATTAGGACCATTGTAGTTGTTTCCTCACGTCCATTATGTCCTCCTGCCTCAAATCCTTCAGCAACAATAGCATCTACTCCCGCTTTTTCTGCTTTTATTGCAAATTTAACTGAGCTAACTACATGGACAACAGTACATCCATATTTTTTTAATTTAGATGTCCATTTATTTGGATCCCCAGCAGAAGTAAAAATTATAGGGACTTTTTTTTTTATTAGTAAATTTATTATATCGTTCATTTCAGGATAAAGAAGTGGAACATTTACACCAAAAGGCTTTGAGGTAGCTCTCATGCATTTTTCAATATGAATTTTTAGAGTTTCTGGATGCATTGAACCAGCACCTATTAAACCAAGGCCACCAGCATTACTTACTGCAGAGGCTAATTTCCATCCACTTGTCCACACCATTCCACCCTGAATAATAGGATATTTTATTTTAAATAGAGAAGTTATTTTTTTCATTCTAATAATTCTAGAATTAATGAAAATTTTAATAAAAGAATTTTATTATGGTATAGCTATCCAATCCATATTTGAGGTAAAAGTGGAACTTGTTCCTGTCTCATCATCTATTTCATTACTAGTTTCAGTTAATGACCAGTTAGTAGTTGTTAAACTGTTAATTGTCATTACTCCATCTGTCCTTTCATCGATTCTAAATTGAGTCTGTTCTGCATTTATCCAGTTCCATGTTCCAACATCAATATTAACAGGTGATCCAGAACCATCAACATGGATAAAAACATATGTTCCAAAAGTTGAAACATTTACTTGAATTCCAGTTGGAACAATACATTCAGGATCTGTTATACCATCAGAGCTGCAAAAATCAGAAAAAAGGCTCGATAAATCCTTATCATTAGAATCACTATAATTATTAAGACTCCAATTTCTCACTAATTTATAGTGGTTTGAATCTACATCTGCAGAGGTTGTCTCATCCATGGCTTCATCTTTGTCAGCTGAATAAGTTCCTCCTAGATCATTACAAGTTATATTAATGTCTCCTAGATCAATTTCAAAATTTATTTTAAAAGTAGCATCCAAACTTCCAGAAGTTTCAATTACTTCTACATCTGTAAGAGTCGCAATATGAATGTTTGATCCGGAGACAGAGTAATATAATTTAACTTCAATAACAGTACCTCCAGATTCTATAAGTTCATAATCTCCAAAAATACTTCCACTTTCACTTATTCCTTCAAAGACAACATTTAGAGAAATTAAATATTTATCATCTGTAAATTCTATGTAATTAAAACCACAATCACTACTTTTTTTTAATTTTTTAAAAGATTTTGAAGAAGTTGAACCTACATCCCATTTTCCGAAAATAGTTTTTTTAGCTTCAGATGCGCTTTGTTCTGAAATTTTTCCTGTTGCATAAATATTTGTCATAGCTGAGCCAATCATCCTAGGGTCTATGTCACTTGTATCATCATTATTCTTTTTACAAGAAATAATTAAAAAAATAGATAAAAAAAATATAAAATGTTTTTTCATGATTTTTGTTTTAAATTAATTTTCTTCCCTTAAAGTTAGCAAGAAATTTATAAATCAACGAAGGGCAGTTTATTTTAATTTGGGATTTATTAATTTAAAAAACAGGTAAAACAAAGTAATGGTAAAAATTTCTAAAAATAACAAATAAATAGGCCACTCTCCTATTATTAATGGGTTATCCACTTCTGGCGGTGAATTTAAATACATGTAATTTGATTCAAGCATAAAATTTAATGGCATAATTATAATCATTAGAACATTTAATGATGTGAAAATTCTAAACCATGAATATTTACTTAATTTCATATTTAAGTTAAAATATAAGAATAGCGGGAGTAAAATTATAATAGTGTGCGTTACGTAGTATTCTATATATTCAAATAAACTTCCATCATAATAATTAAGTTGAGGAGTAAGTATAGCTTGCAAACCTCCAAGTATTCCGCAATAGAATAAAAATTCAAAAAAGAAATTTCTTTTTGGTAAAATAAAAATAAGGCTAGCTATAAGTTGACTTATTGCACAAAGATGAAGAAGTAAATGTTCTTGAATTATCCATTTATCATTAATTATGTATTCTATTTGAGATGTGATGGTTAAAATAAATACGATTAAACTAATTGATTTCGCTATAACTTGATTGGATTTGTAATTATTAAATTTTCCTAATAGAAGGAAAAATATAATTACAATTAAAACAAAAAAAGTATTCCTTATCCATTCTTGAGAAAGGAATTCAATAGTATAGTTCATATATAATTTCTAATACAAAAAAAGGAAAATTTTCATCCCTTTTGTTAAAATTATAGAATATAATGTATTTAAAATGATATTTTGTTTATAGGGCTTTAATTATCTTGTTTATTTTTTCTCTTTCTTCATTTGCTAGATCAGAGTCAACAAGTATTCTCCCACTAAATTCGTCAGTTATTATTTTTTGTCTGGAAGCAATTTCCATTTGTACTTGAGCGGGTATAGTAAAATAAGATCCACCGGAAGCACCTCTTTCAACTGGAACTATAGCTAATCCATTTTTAACATTACCTCTTATTCTTTTGTAAGCTTTGATTAACTGGTTTTCTATCTTCTTTTCATAGATTTCTGATTGTTTAATGAGTAAATCTTCTTCTTTTTGAGTTTCTTTCATTATTTCAGTTAATTCAGTTTTTTTAGTTTTTAGATGTTTGTTTTTTTCATCTAATTGATCTTTAAGGGTTCCAATAGTTTCATTTTTCTGTTCAATTTTAGCTTTAAAATCTTTAATTTTTTTTTCTGCTAATTCAATTTCTAATTTTTGGAAGTCCTCTTCTTTAACAATAGAGTTATATTCTCGATTATTACGAACATTTTTTAATTTTTCAGCATATTTTTTTATTGACTCTTTAGATTCTTCAATTGTGTTTTTGTTTTCAGAAATACTAGATTCAAACTCTTTTATATCATCATTAATTTTTTTTATTTTAACATCATATCCAGAAATTTCATCTTCTAGGTCTTTAACTTCTAGGGGTAATTCTCCCCTAATATTTCTAATTTCATCGATTCTTGAATCAATTATTTGTAAATCAAATAATGCTCTTAGTTTCTTTTCTATTGTAATTTCTTTTTTGTTTGCCATAATTTAGAAGTAGTTAATGGGATTTGTATGAACTTTTGATAAAACGAAAGCAAAATTAGGTATTTTTTTTGTAAGATAGTCTTGTATTAAATTTTTTGTGAATTGTTCACTTTCGAAATGTCCAATATCCATTAATATAATTTTATTTTCGGCTTTAAAATAGTCATGATATTTTATATCAGAAGTTATAAAAACATCTGCATTTTGATTAATAGCTTCTTCAATACCAAATGAACCTGATCCTCCGATTATTGCAACTTTTGAAATTTTTTTAGATAAATTTTTACTATGTCTTATTGAGATGCAGTTCATTTTAGATTTAACTGATGAAATAAATTCTGGAAAACTTTGAGGGGGTTTTAAAAACCCTATGGTTCCCATTCCTATATCTTGATTAATATTATCAATGGGGTATATTTCGTATGAATACTCTTCATATGGATGGTTCTCATCAATAGTTTTAAGTATCTTATTTTCAAGATCTTTTTTAAACATTACATTGATAATTTCTTCATTAATCTTTGTTTTTTTTCCGGGAAGACCTATAGTTGGATTACTTTCAGAATTTCCAGTAAAACTTCCAGTTCCTGAAATTTTAAAACTACAATTATTGTAATTTCCAATTTTACCTGCTCCAGTAGAGTATAATTTATTTAAAATTTTTTCAGAGTTTTCTTTTGGAGTTATTAGGCTTAATTTTTTTAATGTATTCTTTTTTGGGATTAGAATTTTTTGATTTTTCAAACTTAAAATCTCACCTACTTTATAACTAACGCCATTTTTATGATTATCTAAAGCGGTATGAATTGAGAAAACAGCAATTTTATTTTGAATAGCTTTAATTGCAATTTTTTGAACATAGTCTTCACCAATTATTTTTTTAATACCATTAAATATAATTGGATGAAAACTTATAATTAGATTACAATTTTTTTTGACAGCTTCTTCAATTACTGATTCTGTTATGTCAATTGTGATAAGAACACCTGTACATTCTATGTTCTCATTTCCTATTATCATTCCAACGTTGTCAAAATCTTCTGCATATGATAATGGAGCCCAGTTTTGAAGTTCGTTAGTAATTTTTTTTATTTTCATATAACTAAAAATGGATATATAATTACAAATATAATATTATATTGGTCCTCATGAAATTCAATAAAATACTTTCAAAAGCTTTATGGTTATTAATTCCTATTTCTTTTGCGTATAGCCTAATAAGTTATATTAGAAATGTTCTATTTGATTTAAAAATTTTTAATCAAAAGAAATATGATGTTAAGATTATTGGTATAGGGAATTTATCTACAGGTGGAACTGGTAAATCTGTTTTGGTTGATTATTTGGTTAAATTTTTAGTAAAGCACTCCAAAATTTCTGTTTTAAGTAGAGGATATAATCGAAAATCAAAAGGAATTTATGAGGCTAATAAGGATTCTAATTTTAATCAAATTGGAGATGAGCCAATGATGTTATATTCAAAACATAAAAATTTAAGAGTTGTTGTGGCTGAAAGTAGAATTAAAGGAATGGATTATATGATTAAAACTTCAGATACAGAATCAATTTATTTATTGGATGATGCTTTTCAGCACAGATCAATTTTTACAGGATTATCAATTCTTTTAACTACATATAGAAATCCTTTTTTTAAAGATTTTATTTTACCATATGGTAATTTACGTGAAAATAAAAAAGGCTATAAAAGAGCCAATATAATTATAGTAACGAAATGTCCAATAAATATGTCTTTAGACCAAAAATCATATTTTATTAATAAAATAAAACCTAAAATTGATCAAAAAATATTTTTTTCTTCAATAAAGTATAGTGATACTATAATTAATAAGAATGAAACATTACCAATTAAGGAATTAGAGAAAGAAGAATTCCTTTTAGTTTCCGGAATAGCTGATTCTTACCATCTCAGAAATCATTTAAAGTATTTAAAATTTGATTATTTCGATTTTTCTGATCATCATAATTATTCAAAAAATGATTTAAATAAAATTTTAGATAAGTCGAATGGTAAATTAATATTAACAACTGAAAAGGATTATGTGAAACTTTCAGTTTTAATTAAATCTAAATCTCTTTTTTATATACCAATCGATTTTATTTTTGAAAAAAAAGAAAAGAAAGATTTCGAAAAAACAGTAATTAATTATGTTAGTTGATATGTTTTTGTGCTTTGTATGAAGAACGAACTAAAGGACCACTTTCTACATGTTTAAAACCAAGATCTTTTGCAATAAGTTTAAATTTATTAAACTGTTTGGGAGTGATAAAAGATTTTACAGGTAAATGTTTTTGAGTTGGTTGTAAATATTGACCAATTGTTACAATGTCTACTTCTGCACTTTTTAGATCATGTAAAGTTTCAAGGATTTCATTTTCTTTTTCTCCAAGTCCAAGCATAATTCCAGATTTCGTTCTTCTTGTTCCTTGTTCTTTTAAATATTTAAGAACGTTTAGACTTTGGTCATATTTAGCTTGAATTCGAACTTCTCTAGTAAGCCTTCTAACTGTTTCAAGATTATGGGATACTACTTCAGGATATACATTTATAATTCTATCTATATTATTAGTATTTCCCTGGAAGTCAGGTATTAAAGCTTCTAATGTAGTTAAAGGATTTATTCTTCTAATAGCTTTAATAGTCTCAGCCCAAATTATAGAACCCATATCTTTTAAATCATCTCTATCTACTGATGTAATTACAGCATGTTTAATTTTCATAATTTTGATAGAATTAGCAACCTTTTCAGGTTCTGACCAGTCTACTTTCCCAGGTCGACCAGTTTTAACTCCACAAAAGCCACAAGATCTAGTACATATGTTGCCAAGTATCATGAAAGTAGCAGTTCCTTCTCCCCAACATTCACCCATATTAGGACAACTACCTGAGGTACATATCGTATTAAGTTTATATTTTTCAACTAAACCTCTTAAATCACGATATTTTTTTCCTGTAGGGAGTTTAACCCTAATCCATTTTGGTTTAGGAGTATGAACTTTTATATTACTTTTTACTGGCTCAATTTTAATTGACATTGGAAAAAATATTGACCCAAATATACAAACTTAGATCTTTAATAGATATATTATTTTGTCCTTTTAAAGTGATTTATATAATGGTAATTAAATATCCAATAGAAAAACTTAATAAGAATATAATTCCAAATACACTTAGAATTCTAAGGTTTTTATTTGGTTTAAATTTTTCAGGCATTTGGCCACTAATTACTAGAGAATAATTTAAAATCGCGTAAAATGGAGCTGTAATAAATGAGAGAACAGTTGCTATTTCAACTAATTTTCCCATTTCTGATAGTAGAAAAATAAAAATTGATGAGGTTCCACATGATAAGACTATAATCCAGAAAAAGTAATTTAAAAATTTTAAATTTGGGAAAAGTAGCTGAGAAGTTTTTTGCATGGCTCTTGGAGACGCGTCTAATGTTGTTAGACTAGTACTGAACATAGTCGTTAATGCAGCGATAGCAATAAAAATATATACTTCTTCACCTAAGTTTGCTGTATAGAGTTTTACTAATTGATCTGCAAAAACTCCACCTTGATTTGAAAATTCTAAATTAGTGCCAAACATAACTAGACTTCCTAATCCCATAAAACAAATTGCTAAAAACACAGTTGTTATATACCCAATTTTAAAATCAAAAAGGCCTTCCTTAAAATTAAAAGAATTTTTTAAGTTTTTATTTTTTTCAATAGCCCATAGAGAATGCCAAATTGAAATATCTAAAGGTGCAGGCATCCAACCCATAAATGCAATTAAAAAAATAAGTTGATTTTTCTTTGGTAAAATTTGATCAAAACTTAATTCAGAATCATTGTTTATAAATGCGATTAGAAGAGCAATAAAAGTGCTTAATGTTAATATTAGTATTATCCATTTTATAGTCTTGTCCAACAATTTGTATTTTCCAATTAAAAGGATTGCAAAACAAATAAAAGTAACTATTAGACTCCAAAAAACAAGATTTGGTGTTATGCCGAAAACTTTTGAAGCAAGACTAGCCGTGACAATTGTGACTGCCGTCTGAATAGTAAACATAGTTGCGATATTTAAAATAAAATAAATCCATAGATATATTTTACCCATTTTAAAGTACCCTTCTAGTAAACTTTTTTTTGTGGCTAGTGCAAATCTGGGTCCAAATTGAAAGAAAGGAAATTTAAAAAGATTAACTATTAATAGTGCCCATAATAATCCCCATCCAAAGTCTGCTCCAGCTCTAGTAGATTGAACAAGATGAGAAACTCCAATTGCTGCTCCGGCAAATAATAACCCGGGACCTAATTTTTTGAAAACATCAGTTTTCATGTAATATTTTATTTCCAAGTATTTTTCTTGCTCTAAGAATTTTCACTTTAATAGTATTAATAGGTTGTTTCATTTTATGACTAATTTCCTTATATGATAGTTCTTCAAAATATCTTAAAATGAGTATTCTCTTATAGTCTTTTTTTAAAGTTTTTATTTTAGAAATTAATTGAGAAATATTTTGATTAGTTATTAATTTTTCTTCAGGAGAAAGGTCTGAATCTATTATTTCAATTGTGGAGTTAATATTATTATTTGAAAGCTCTATGGTTTTATTTTTTTTATTTTTTCTTAAGTCATCAATTTGAATATTTTTTGAAATAGTAAAAAGCCAGGTTTTAAATTCATATTCTGAATTATATGTTTTAATTTTATCAAATGCTTTAGCAAACGTCCTTATTGTTATGTCTTCAGCTTTTTCTTCGTTTTTTGTTTTTTTAAGTTGAAAATTAAATAGAGGATTCCAATAATTATCAAACAAAACACTAAAAGCTTTTTGATTATCAGTTTGGGCTAGTTCAATAATCTTAAGTATTGATCTATTTTTCATTAAAAAAATGATTTTTTTATTGATTAATTATTCTCTAGCACATTCAGATCCATTGGTGATTTTACCACAGATACTACAAGCTTTATTTTCACTATTTAAAAAAGGGCTTTGACTTGCACAAGTTCCAGTGAATTCACCATTTTTTTTAAAAATAATTTTAATAGCTAAACCAGTAAAAGCAATTGATATAAGAAAAAATGTAATAATGAATAATTCCATAATTATACAAATTTAAGGTTTTATTCATTTAAATCAACATTGCCAAAAAATGAATTGAAATATTATTATTAGAAATATTCATTCCATATAATTTTAACAAATAATACCAAATAAATTAAACTTATCGATAATTTAAGAAAAACCCCTGTAATAAATCCAATTAATGAACCTATTCCTGTTTTAAGTGATACTATAAGATTAGATCCATTTATTAATTCTCCTAAAAGAGCACCTAAAAAAGAACCGATTAATAAACCTAATGGGCCTAAAATTAAAAAACCAGAAATAGTACCTAATGCTGCTCCTTGAATTCCTTTTTTTGATCCGCCGATTTTTTTAACTCCTATTATTGGGAATATATAATCAATTAATAAAACAATGAGTGCAATAATAAAAGTTGTTATTAAAAAAGTATTACTTATAGATACAACATTGGAGATCTTTAACACAGCAAATCCAAGCCATGAGGTAATAGGGCCAGGAATTATTGGAATAAAACTACCTGCTATTCCTAATAATAAAAAAAATAAGCTTAAAATAATTATTAAAGAATTCATTTTTTTTTTAGATTATTTAATAAATAATTATGAATATAAAATTGTTTAGTTAAAAAAATAGTAATTTTAAATGATTTATTCAAAAAATCATTTTATGAAATATGTATTAAATATTTTTTCTCTGATATTTATATTTTATTTTTTAAATGCGTGTTCATTTTTTAATACTGAAACAATTTCATCTCAGCAGATAATAAATAAATCTAAATGGTTAAAATCAGACCAATTTCCTTCTTTTCCAGAATGTGAGGATTTAGAATTAAATGAACAAAAGGAATGTTTTGAAAGTAACATTAATTTTTTAGTAATGGATTATATTAATTCTAAAAGCCTAAAAGCTATTGATTCGATTAACGGTAAAGTAACTTTAGTTATTAAAATTGATAAAGAAGGTGTTTTTAGTATTTCTGAAATTATTGATAAGGATAATATAATTAGAATTATACCAGACTTAAATTTAACTTTAGAAGAGGCCATAAACACTCTTCCCAATGCTCTTCCAGCAGTTAAAACTAACGTAGGAATTTATGTTTCAACTAAAATGCAATTACCAATACAAATCAAGGCTTTTCCTTAGAAAATGGTAGAAAAAATAATACTTGGAATAGATCCAGGGACTTCAGTAATGGGATATGGACTTATAAAGGTTGTTAAAAATAAAATGGAGTTTTTACTATTAAATGAATTACAACTTAAAAAATACTCTGATCATTATTTAAAACTTAAATATATATTTAAAAGGACAATAGAATTAATAGAATCTCATCATCCTGATGAAATTGCAATAGAAGCTCCTTTTTATGGTAAAAATGTTCAATCAATGCTAAAACTTGGTAGAGCTCAAGGAGTTGCAATGGCTGCTGGTTTATATAGAGATATTCCAATTGTAGAATATTCTCCAAAAAAAATAAAAATGTCAATTACTGGTAATGGTAATGCTAGTAAAGAACAAGTTGCCAAAATGCTTCAAAGTCAACTTGGTTTTAAAGATCTCCCAAGAAATCTTGATTCAACAGATGGATTAGCTGCAGCAGTTTGTCATTTTTATAGCGCATCTAGGCTTACTGCTTCAAAAAAATATACTAGTTGGAAAGGATTTGTAGATAATAATAAAAAAAAGATAATAAAGTGATTATATAGTTAATGGCATCAATATATTTTCATATTCCTTTTTGTAAAAAAGCATGCCATTATTGTAATTTTCATTTTTCTACTAAATTGAAAAATAAAGATCTTCTTATTGATTCAATAATTAAGGAACTTAAATTAAGAAAAAATGAACTAAAAAATCAATTAGTTGATAGTGTATATTTTGGAGGAGGAACCCCTTCAATATTAGAAATCAATCACATCAGAAAATTAATTGAACATGTTTTTTTGAATTTTGATTTAAATCAAAAATTAGAAATAACATTAGAGGTTAATCCCGATGATATAAAGGGAGATGAGTATTTAGATCTTTATAAAAATATTGGGATAAACAGAATAAGTATAGGTGTCCAATCATTTTCAAATGAGGACCTTAAGCTAATCAATAGATCTCATAATTCATCTCAAGCATTAAATGTAATTGAAAAGGTTAAAAATAAATTTGAAAATTTCTCATTAGATTTAATTTACGGTATTCCAAATACTGATCTTAAAGGGTGGTTTAAAAATATTGATATTGCACTTTCTTTTTTGCCAAAACATATTTCTGCCTATTCCCTTACTATTGAACCTGGGACAGTGTTATATAATTGGATTAAAAAAAATAAAGTGATTCCATTGGATGAAAATATAGTCCTAGATCAGTTTAATTACTTAATAGGTAGTTTAGAGAAAAAAGGATATAATCATTATGAAATTTCTAGTTTTGCTAAACCCGGTTATTATTCTAAACATAACACTTCATATTGGAAAGGAATTAATTATTTAGGATTAGGTCCTTCTGCTCACAGTTTTGATGGAGAAAGAAGGAGTTGGAATGTTTCAAATAATAATTTATATA
>MDTC01095084.1_pt1 | contig 12974 bp, 9 predicted proteins | sample 811181 | NCBI WGS metagenome assembly MDTC01 (sample SAMN05326644, study PRJNA326480) | marine metagenome | isolation source: seawater | place: Pacific Ocean: North | collected 2011 | reverse complement strand
GTTGTCTTTATTTCATCTGTAGCAGCAAATTTAGGTTTGCCTTACCATGCAAGTATTGCAGCATCAAAATCAGCTTTGGAAGGTTTAGCTAAATCGCTCGCATCGGAATATGCATCAGTAAAAGTGTGTTTCAATGTCGTGGCGCCAAGCCTTACCAATACTCCAATGGCTGGCAATCTTTTAAAAACAGATAGGCAAGTTGAGGCTAATGAAGAAAGAAATCCAATGAAACAGATTGGTGAGCCAGAACAGATTGCCAATTCAATCAATTTCCTTTTGGATGCCCATAATAATTGGATGACTGGTCAAACTCTCCCAATTGATGGAGGCATGAATAACCTAAAATAAAATCTTTGGTAAGATATAGCTATGGCTTTAACTTACTCAAGCATGTTGCCTCTGAGCACTCAACTAATAAATTTTAATTTGCCCAATACCATTACTGGACAAATTTTCTCATCAACGGATATAGAATCCAATAAACCTGTCTTAATTATGATTATCTGCAATCATTGTCCATATGTTATGCATTATCATGAAGAGCTTAAAAAATTACATCATGACTACTCTGATATGGTAAGTTTTGTGGCAATTAGCTCAAATGATGTCATTAATTATCCAGAAGATTCACCAGAAAAAATGAGAGAGCTGTGGGCTAGACTTGGTTTTTCTTTCCCATACCTTTACGATGAGACTCAAGAAGTTGCAAAAGCATTTCAAGCTGAATGCACTCCTGAATTTTATCTTTTCAACCAAAGCCATGATTTGGTCTATAGGGGAAGATGCGATGCCACATCTCCAAACTCTTCGGAAATTCCGCATGGAAAAGATTTAAGAGATGCCATTTTTAATACATTGGGGGGGAAACCAATTAACACTGAACAAATGCCTTCAATGGGATGCAATATCAAGTGGAAATAAGTTTTTCTTTTTGATATAAAATTAAGAAGTGGATTCCGTCAATATTAAAAATTTTCTTTCAAATCAATCAGATAAAGTTAAACAAAGAATAAGAGATAAAGCTGTTACTAATGCTAATAAAACATTGCGCAGGCAGGGCAAATTACTAAGCGAGATTAGTCCAGAAATCTATGAAGGCATGGTTGCAGAAGAGGAAGAAGCAGTTATAAAAAATTATATGAAACTAGGTGGAGCTGGGATGATATTTTTTGGATTCATGCCATGGTTTTAAAATGCTAAATTCAATTACAAAATTAGGTTTTCTTGCTGTTTTGCTTGCTAACTGGGCTCATATTCTTAGAGCACTTTTAATCATAATGCTTTATTTTGTATCAGAAAGAATTTTTGAACGCTGGTTAAACGCTCCGATGGAACTTTCTGATTCACTAAAAATGGGTATTTTGATTATGAATACATTAATAACTTTGGCTTTGCTTGCATGGTTATTGCATACATTCCGTCAAATCTTATGGATTAAAAGCTCAAAAAAAGCCTTGCAAGTTGATAAATCCATAAAAAACATGCCACCTGACTATGAGAAGATAAAAAGTATAAAATTAAAACCTAAATTAAAAAAAATTGAATAAATGTGTTTAAGGATATTGAAAAGCTAGTGGCGTATGGAGCTGAAAAGAAAAAACTAAATGAACTCATTCATTCAGCTTTAATTCATTTCGCTAACATAGATGAGAATTTTCATGACAATGAAAAACATTTCATAAATCAATATGCAGACAATCATAATGTCAAAGTTCCATACCATCAAATAGCTATACCAAATGACTATAAGAGATCAAAAAAAGCCTTTGAAAAAGTTATTAGCAAAATAAAGGCGCTCGATCTCAATACACATTATTCTCTCTTTACACTGCTACACTTTCTTCATGAGCTTGCAGATTCAGACAATCTGCTTGAAGAACAAGAAGCAGAGTTAATAAACCTTATAAAAAGCCATATCAAGCCAAATACAGTTGCATCTAATTTTATCCTTGATGAAAAACAACAAGAAATAATCAATTTAGATCAGGGCGCCAGAATTACGGTCTCAGCATTACCCGGTTCCGGCAAAACTGATGTCATTGCCAGAAGAGTACAAAAGCTTTATGAAAAAGATAGGGTAAGAGCTAATGAGATAATGTTAATTAGTTTTACAAATAATGCGGTAAAGGAGATGAAGATTCGTCTTGCAAAGATAATGGGGAAAAAGTTTCCAGCTGGTATAAAAGTTCTCACATTAGATAAATATGCTACTTCCAGTAACTTTGCAATGGATCCAAAACATGATCTCATAAGCTTTTCACATAATATGAGGGCTTTCTTAAACCATATGCTGGATGAAGAGAAGACAGATTGGCGAGAACAGCACAGAGAACTTAGACACATATTTATAGATGAGGCTCAAGATCTTGTTGGCGGATATAATGAACCTAGAAGAAGTGTGTGCGAGGAGCTAATCAAACTTGCAGATAAAGATTGTGGAGTGACCATATGTGGTGACTTAACACAGCAAATTTACCCATTTAAAAATTCCATAATTGCTGATGATGATAAAAGTCTCCTAGCATTTGCTTATGATTATAAGGAATTTAAACATTTTGAGTTAAGTAAAATCTATCGAAGTAAAAAAGCAGATCAATTGGATTTTATAGAAGACACTGCACTTGAAATTATGTTACTTGATAATAACGACTCTGACAGTGTCAATAACCCATTAGTGGAAATATCGAAGAAAGAAGAAGATGTCGAAATTATCGATGCAGTTGATAACTATATGTTCTTATTTAGATGGAATAGAGATTTAATTAACTCATGTGCAAATTTACAAGATCTAAATAAAAATTTCAGACTAACTCCCGGCAAAATTGAACCATACTATGAACAGTGGGTAGCTTCTTTCTTTCAAGACTCTATTGAAAAAAACCTTCAAGAAATTTCTAGGGAAGAATTCAATGAATTTTTCAAATCACAATCATCAAGAATGCAGCTGGACAAAAGTTCGGATGAAATGTGGCAGCTTATTTATAACTATGCCAGCTCTGGACCAGATTCAATTTCTCTTGAGTTATTTTATGAACAACTTAAAAAAACAAGGGGAAAACTAATTGACTTTACATCAAAAGATATAGGTTTTAGAGGCCCTAAACTCTCAACAATCCATGCAGCAAAAGGCTCACAAGAGCAAAATATATCTATTCATGAATATAAAGAGGTGCAAGAAAGTAGTTTAAAAAGCACTATGCAAGCAAAGTTACTTTTTGTGGCTTTAAGCAGAGCTCAAAACAAAGTTCAAGTTCTAAAAGACTCTGGAACGGAGAGAAGCTGGCGAAAAAATGGCACCAAAAGGCATTACTCAATAAAAAAAGCGGACCACGAGGCCAAACGTCATGCCCTGTTTATGGAATTAGGCATAGATGGAGACTATTCACCCATTGAAATTGTCTCAAATAAAATTAATGAAGATGAAGTTATTGCAACTCAAGAGGTTTTAAAAAAATTATACATAGGCAATGATAGCTATAGCATAAGTGGAAGAAGGAATAATTTTAAAAAGAGCTTTAATCTATTTCTTGAATATGGCAAACGTGAGTATATGCTAGGAAGTCTTTCAGCAAACGTTAATATTGATCTAAATTTTTTGGGAAGCCATAGAAACTTCATACCAAAAGGATTACAAGAAAAGTTTACAATACCAAATGAAATTAACGATATAAAATTAATGGATATAGGGTCCTATATTGCTTCAGCAGATGAACTGGATGATCTACCCATTCTTAATAAATATAAAGAACTAGGATGCTGGCACTATCCTATTATATATTCTATACAACGATTTATTTTTAAGAAGAGATGACACAAGAGGCAGCTAGAGAAATATTTATAAAGAGGCTGGAAGAAGACCTTATGGGTCCTTCTGGTGGAAATGATGAAATTTTTACTAGAAATGGAGGGCCAGAATTTAACTACTTCTCTGGAAAGCTTTACCCAATACAGCAAGACTTTACTGAAGAAGAATCAGAAGATACAGTTTCGCAGTTTGGTGGGAAAGATACTGCACATTGCTTACTAGAAGATACCACAATAAAGAAGAAGAAAATCTCGTCAATGGGCATCTCTTTTCTTATTAACCCCCAGCTTAAAGAAGAATATGATATCAAGATAAAATTTGGAATTTATGAGAAAAAGTCTGAAAAAGAAGGAAAAAAGAGCGAAAAGTTTTGGGTAAGATTTAACTTTCAAGAAAGCATCAAAGTAAAATCTAATTTTTTTACAGGCAATAGTAACCAAGCCCTAAAAACAAATATTTTCAAAATATTACTTGATCAATTTCCAAATCTTTTTCCCAAATCAGAAAATTTACCTGAGATACATATGAAATGTAGAAGTGTAGATAAAAACGTGTCTAGTGTAAGCCTTTTTTTAGTCAATAGGTCTGATGAAATTCTTTTCCAAACTGGTATGAGCGTTCATTCTGAAAATGGCTCATTTTTAAATCTAACTCAGAATCAGGAATCTTTGTATACAAGAGATCTGCCAAAATACCATTCTATTGGACATACTGTATCAACAGAAGAACATAAAAATGATAAGGGAGTTGTTACAGAAATATCTACGTCATGGATACCTAAATACTTTCATTCAGATGTAGATCCAAATGGACATCACACAATACAACAAATTGATTTTTATGCAGAAGATCTATCTAGAATGGAAAACAACAATATTATTGATAAATTTCTTGAGCTACGAAACGCCTATGATAATTGGCTGAATCAACAAAAAGAAAATGTATCTACTGACCTACAGAAGAATAGATATGAAGAAATTAAAAAAATTATCCAACGGTTTGATAAATCAATTGATTATTTAAAAAATGATCAGGCTACATTAGATGCATTCAAGCTTGCGAATGAGACAATAATCTTAAGTGCTGGTTTTAAAATGCCAGGTGTGAAATATAAATGGAGACCATTTCAAATTGGTTTCTTTTTACTAAGCATTGAGTCAACCCTTAATTCTTCTTCCGAGCATAGAGCTGAAGTCGATCTTTTATGGTTCCCAACAGGGGGAGGTAAAACAGAAGCATACCTTCTCTTAACTGCCACCCTAATGTTTTATCGAAAACTAAAGAATGGAGGGCTTGATAGTAAAGATCATTTGGTAATGTTTACAAGATATACGTTAAGGGCACTTACTGTAGATCAATTCAATAGACTTGCCACTATGGTAATTTGTGCAGAGGTTATAAGAAAAAAGGTTTTAGGGCTAACTGCAGAAACTCAAGCTATCAATCCTTTTTCAATAGGCTTATGGGTTGGTAGTGCTTCAACACCTAATTTTATTAAATCAACAGTTGGTAATAATGCTGATCTAAGATGGACCAATATATTTAATAAATGCCCTTGCTGTGGGTCTGGAATGAAGTGGCAAAAAATTTCTAAAAATTGGGTATTAAGGCATGAAGAAGATAATAAAGATTGTGTAATTAATGCAAGGCTTATTGAAATGCCAATAATGGTGATAGACGAACAAATATATAACAATCCACCAAGTGTTTTAATTGGAACAATTGATAAATTTGTGCAAATTTTTAGGAAGCCTGCTGATATTAAAAAATTATTTGGAGATGGAGAGAATAAAAGAGGTCCAGATTTAATAATTCAGGACGAGCTTCACCTAATATCCGGCCCTCTTGGATCAATGACCGGTGCAATAGAACATCTAATAGAAGATTATGCTGAATACCCGAAAATTATAGCTTCAACTGCAACTATACAAAGAGCAGAAGAACAGATTAATGGTCTTTATGGTAAGAAAAGTCAATTATTCCCCTTGAATATGAGTAGTCCAATTGACTCTTTCTTTTCTGTACCTAAAAAAGATTCAACTGGAAGGAAATACATTGGGCTAACTTCAGCAACAGCAAATTCAGGGAACTATTTATTGCAGGCTGTAGCAGCTATTTTGCTTCAAACAATTAATGATACAAAGCTTACCAATCTAGCCAAAAGCAATGTAGATTATATAGACCCTTACACTACTCCGGTTTTTTATTTTAACTCTTTAAGAGAGCTGGGTGCTGCTGATGTTATATTGCAAGACGATGCTATTTCCTCAATGAGTGCATACTCAAAAATTAGGGATGAAGATCAAAGAAAGGGTTTAGAATTTGTGGAGCTTTCAAGTAATGTAAGTTCAGAGGAAATCACTGATATAAGATCAAGACTTGAATCAAAATACAAAGAAAATAATCATATATCTGCTCTCTTATCAACAGTTATGATTAGTGTTGGATTAGATGTTTCAAGATTGGGGCTCATGGTTATTGTTGGGCAACCTAAATCTATCTCGGAATATATACAAGCATCAAGTAGGGTTGGAAGAGGAAATATTCCGGGTTTAGTAATTACACTCTTTAATGAATTTAAACCAAGAGATAAGGCATTCTATGAAAGCTTTTGCTCATGGAATCAAGATATGTACAGTCATGTTGAGACATCTGGTGTTACTCCATTTGCAGCAAGAGCAAGACAAAAAATCCTTCCAGCATTGCTTGTAGGTTTTGCTATTAAGGAGCTAAAAAAATATGATGCAGCAGATTATGGAATCAATGATGAGGAAGAACAAATAATTATCGAAAGGGTGTTTCCTAAAATCCTTGAAAGAATTGGTAAAATCGATAATGTTGCTAAAGAAGCAGAAGAAGAACTAAGGGAAATATTATTTTCTTGGAAACAAAGAAATAGGATACCTCATTTCTGGAATGACAAGTATGAGCTTGACTCTCTATTAATTTCGTCAGAAGCAGCAGTTGTAAGCCCTATAGATCGAACAGAGATAGGTAACTATGCTTTTGCATCGCCAAATAGTGCAAGAAGTGTAGAGCCAGGCGTTAAAATTAAGGGGATGAAGGTACTAGCAGAAAATATGCTTTCATAAATATAGATGGCAAAAAGGGATAGCGCAGGAGAAATAAGAAGATCACAGTATATCTACACCTATGGTCCTGGATCTGTTATCAACATGAAAATAGATCCTGTGACAATGTCGTTCATAATGGGAGATTTAAGATCTTGGGAATTTCGTAGCACAGCACTCAAAAGAAAGGATGAGCAAATATTGACGGATGAAAGGATTATTAAAGAATTAAAAGATAATTTTCCTGGATTCAATGCAATTACACACTTCAGAATGCCACCTGTAGATCCAGAAGAGGAAGATACCTCTTATCTTGCAGCAAGTATATTCCCATCATGGCTTTTATGCCCACAATGTAGGAATCTTTACAACATCAATGATCCTAAACAATCAAGAGATTGCCTTAGAGAGGATAGAAGCATAAGAAGATTTTGCAATAACTGCTCCTCACAGAAAAAAAAGGTTTATGTTGTTCCTTCAAGGTTTGTTACAGCATGTAAAAAAGGTCATATTGATAATTTTGATTACAAATGGTGGCTCAATACTTATGGAGAAGGTGTTGATAAAGAATGTCCACATTATGAAATGAAGCTTTTGCAGCCAGATGGCAGCCTTTCAATAACAAATTTGATTATTCAATGCAGTGACTGCAAAGGAAAAGCACATCTTGGTGAAATTTTTTCAAAAGATTTTAAATGCCGAGGAGCTAGACCATGGAAAACTTTTGAAAAATTTGCTGAATATGAAGAGTGTGGAGAAAGAAGCAAAGCATATCAAAGGAATCAAAGATCACTTTGGCAAAGAATAAATATCTCTGCTCTTGAGATACCTCCACTCGATTATCAGTTCCCCAAAAAAATAGGGCCTGATAATTATAGAATAATTGCAGATGCATCCGAAGACAAAAGAGCCTTACTTGTCGAGACGTTGTTTGAAAGAATCTCTGAATTATGGAAAATGAACTCAGGTAGTGAATTGCCATATAGCCAAGATGAACTGCTTGATGTAATTAATAGTGAAATAAAAAAACAGGGTGAGCTTACATCAGATATTTTTTATGATGAATTTCAAGTACTAACCTCAGACAATATAGAGCTAATAAAAGAGTTTAAAAAAGTCTCCCATTCTCCGCCTCCAGAATATCGTAATATTAATAGCATTGCTGAAATTCAAAAACTTAAAGTTGTTGATGCTTTATTGGGCTTTACCAGAGTAGGTGGTGACCCAATCTATTTCAACGAAAATACATTTTTACCTGCAGTCGCTATTTTTGGCGAGGGCTTTTTTATAGATTTTAATCTTAAATTTATTAATAACTATTTAGAAAAACCAAACGTTAAAGAGGGGTTTAAGAAATTTAGTGATGATATTACCCCAAATGAGAAAAGAAAAATCATACTGCATTCAGTTTCTCATGCAATTCTAAAAGCCGCTGCTAGGCATGCAGGCTATTCAATAACATCAATTAAAGAGAGATTGTATGTGAACGAAAAAATGGCAGGAATACTCTTTTACACATCATCATCCGATTGTGAAGGCACCCTTGGTGGGTTATCGAGACTTGCTGAACAAAAAAGAATTAATGAAATTTTTGATGAGGCAGAAAAGATTACTAGAATTTGTTCAAATGACCCTCTATGCCATGAGGGACTATATTCAGAACAAAACGAAAATAATGGTTCCATTTGTCACAGTTGTCTAATTTTGCCTGAAACGTCTTGTGATTTTCAAAATGAATTTCTAGACAGATCTTTAATAGAAGATTTTTGGGAAGAGTTAAAAAAATAATGTCAAAAATCTACCCTGAGAGCTTAGAAAGCTCTATTGAGAAAGATCCAAAAAGAAGAGGAGAAGTTGCATTATTTAATGCTTTCAAGTTCGGTAACTTTTTTAACACAACAAAGATTTATTATTCTGTATCGTGGTTGAACAAACATAGAAAAAAAGACCTGCAGAGAGATGGGGAATGTGATTTTATTGTTACAGATGAGCAATTTGGTGTTCTTTTTATTGAGGTAAAGGGTGGTTCCGTTAGAAAAGATGAAAATAATAACTGGTGGTCAGGCAGCAATAAAATAAAAAACCCTATACGGCAATGCAATAAAAGTATGTATTCGATTATGGATGAGTTCAGAGCCAGATGGAAAATGAAGCATGGCAATGATGATTACCCACGTTTTTTTTATGATAGTTTTGCTTTTTTTCCTGATGTAAACAACGACAAGGGAGGTTATCTCGGCGCTGAATACGATGAAAGGAAGTTTGGTTTCAGAAAAGATCTCAAAAATTTGGAAAAAAAAGTGATTAGTTTTTTTCTGCAAGGCAAGGATGATATTGACAAACATGAAGAACTTGGAAGCCAAGCTCAGACAATCTTGCACGAGATTTTTACCAAACCCTTTAATTTTGAGAGAAAAATTAGTGATGAAATCGAAGATAACAATCTACATATAGAATCATTAACAAAAGAGCAATTTGAAATACTAGAAGGTCAACATAGTGCTTGGAAATCATTGTGGTGTGAAGGTCCAGCAGGTTCTGGAAAAACAGTAATTGCAGTAAAAAAGTTTCTGAAAGAATACAATAAAAGGCAAAATGAGAAGTTGATATTTCTATGCAAAAATAAGGAAATTTCTCAGAAAATTAAACAAAGAATAATCACAGAAATAAAAGATATTGATAAAAACAGAATTTTCATTGGGACGTTTGATGCCTTTTGTTCAAAATTATTAAGAGAAGAAGGCATTGTTTTTGACATTGATGATAAAGACAGGGCTTATGATCAAGTTTTTGATATCACTTCAAGTAAGCAAAGTGAATATGACGCAATAATAATTGATGAGTCTCAAGATTTTGATTCAATATGGTGGACAATTATTGAAAATTTACGAGGCCATAATTCATTGCTATGGGTCTTTGGTGACGCTAATCAAAGAATATGGTCCACCAAAAAACCTGATCTGCAAAATATAACTGATGAGGCAGTATTTCTGACACACATAATGAGAAACTCAAAAATAATTGCTAAAAAAAGCTTATGTTTTTACGATGGCGGTGGACACAATATAAAACTTGATGGCCCAATGTCTAATAAGTTTGAAATAAAACCCACTACTAATTTTATTCAGGCAATCAAAGAAACTTGTAAAAAGCTTTGCTTTGAAGGTGTAGAGCAAAATGAAATAGTTATCCTAGCATCTGATAAAGATATAGGGGCGGAATTTAATGAGTTTAAAGTAACAAACATCTATGCATATAAAGGTATGGAGGCAGACTGTGTTATTTTTATAATCGATGACATTAATAAGTTTAATTTAGAACAATTATATGTTGGCATAACCAGAGCAAAGACTTTTCTACAAATCTTATGTAAACCAGAAGATGAAGATAAAATTCTGAAATTATTAATTTAATGCCAGCAACAGATTATGGGATATGGCTCTTACGACATTGACTGGCACAGCATTACCTATTTGCTTATAACTTTGTATGTCGCTTTTATTTAAAATAAATCCTTCAGGGAAACCTTGCAATCTTGCTGCCTCTTTTGGTGTTAGTAGTCTTGGATTTTTTTCATTTTGTTCAATTAAAATTTCAGACCCATCTTTATAGTATCTTGATGAGATTGTTCTTGTATACGGTGAGTCTGTATTGAAGGAGGAGTATCCAAACCCTCTCCCATTCTTCTGATTTCTTAACTTTCTTTGTTGATGGCTTGTCCATAATTTATCGGATATCGTGTATTTTGCGTCGACTTTATCATCAAGAATATTTCCTAGTTTTGTTGGGGCATCTAATTTTTCTGGGAAGCTAAACTTTGCATTATTGTCTTTTAAACCAATTATAAAAAATCTAGCTCTATTCTGAGGCAATCCAAAATCTTTGGCATTCAAAATTTGTGCATGCAAATTTTCATATCCAAGCTCTCTAAGCGTATTTACCATAATCTTGAGTGTCTTGCCGCCATCATGAGATCTCAAGCCCCTTACATTTTCCAGCAAAAAAGCTTTTGGTCTATGATATTCAAGAACTCTTGCTATCTCAAAAAATAACGTTCCTCTAGTATCATTAAACCCTTTTTTTAATCCAGCATGTGAAAAGGCTTGGCATGGAAAGCCTGCCAATAATAAATCATGATATGGAATTTCATCTGCAGCTATTTCTTTAATGTCTCCATGAGGAAGCTCATTAAAGTTATCTTTATATGTATTTTGTGCATGTTTATCAATTTCGGATGAAAAAACACATTTTCCGCCCAAAGCATCAAAAGGAATTCTCATTCCACCTATCCCAGCAAATAAATCAATAAATTTAAATTCTGTCATATGCTCAAAAGATTTTTGGTCGTTGATGTTTTTGTGTTTCTTGCAATCTTAATAAGGCTCATAACTTTATGGTATGTAAAAGTTTGTATGCCATGATTAAATTATAAACAAAATTTTATTTAGATTTTAAATTGCTAATATCTTGCTGAATGATCTCTAGTTTATCGAGAATCTCTTTTTCCATTCGAGTTTCTTCAGCATTTTCCTCAGAGATTGTATCTACAATAATTCCTACAATCATGTTCATCAACACAAAGGCTATGATGATGATGAAGGTGAAAAAGAAGAGCCAACTATTTGGGTTAGCATCAAACTGTGCCTGCATGATATCAGGCCAATTCTCAAATGTTGCAACCTGAAATAGAGTCCACAAAGAAATAAATACATTTTCCCATCGAGCAGGATCTGTTGCTTCAAAAAAAGTTGAACCTAAAATTGCATAGATATAGAAAATAACAAACATCAGTGCCATAACGTAGGCTACACGAGGTACAGATTTAAAAAATGCATTAATTATGGATTTAAATTTTGGTACATGAGTAATAAGACGCATAACTCTAAAGACCCTCACCACTCTTGCGATCAGAATATTTGATACAAATTCAACTGGTATCAAGCTAACGCTTACAATTGCAAAATCAAATACATTCCAAGGATCTTTAAAAAAATCCGTGGTCCTTTTTTCACCAAACATTCGAATAAGTATTTCAAAAATGAAAATAACCGTTATCGAATAATCCATTAAATAAATTGTATTTTTCAATGAGTCTGAAATCTGGAAAGTTTCAATGCCATAAATAGTAGCTGCAGACAAAATAATCAATATAGAAAAAAATTCAAAATACTTTGAATCTTTAATATTACGAATAAAAGTCTTTATAAAACCCATAATGCTATGGTATTTCAAAAATAGAGATTAGCAATCTTTTGGAATCTGGCTTCGCCTTAAAACGTCATCCTCCTAATTTTAAATGTATTTAAGGAGAAAATATGGAACTTGATATTTTTAATAAATTAAACGAAGCGGAGCTGATAAAAATTCAACAATGGGTAGCATTGCAGAATGATTTTGGCAATCAAATAAATAAACTTAAAGGTAAAGACAACCTTAAGAAGCGAAAAAAGCTTAAGGAAGAATTTGCTTGCAAATGTGTAGAATTTTTAGATGAATTGCCAAGTAAATTTACAAATTCAGAGGTTTTTTTAAAATACCTTATAAAGGGTACCCATAAAAATTTAAGTTCTGATCTAGTATTAACAAGAGTGCCCCATGAAATTCTCAATAATGATAATTTTATGTTATCTGTTGTTGACTATGATCCATATCTCATCAAGAACCTGAAGCCAAATCATCCAAACTCTAAAGCCATTTATGATCGGGCATTAGCAAATAATGGCAATGCCATTCAATTTATACCTACAAATGAAATCACATTAGAACTTGCTGAGATGGCGGTTAAGAATAACGCCATGGCACTCCAACACTTGCCTAATAATCTGAAGACAGAGCATATATGCTTGCTTGCAATAGAAAAGAATATTGAAGTAGTTAATTTTGTGCCCTGGAACTACCTGAGAGATTTCACTTTTGCCAAAAGGTCATGCATGCGAAATATCTTATTTTGGAAAAATCTTCCTAAGCCTACAAAATATGACAGGCATATTATTCACTATTGCTTGGAAAAATGTGGTGTTACCGGAATGGATTCTAAAGAAAATTTGTATGAACTGCCAGATTTTCTTAAACAGCTATACACAAATATAGATAGCTTC